>VOFB01002973.1_pt1 | contig 17040 bp, 27 predicted proteins | sample 5384141 | NCBI WGS metagenome assembly VOFB01 (sample SAMN12384721, study PRJNA508395) | human gut metagenome | isolation source: healthy gut A | host: Homo sapiens | reverse complement strand
GTGCTTAGGTATCGCCAAAGAATTTAATGAAGCACTTTATAAGGCATTTATCGGTGCCGGAATCAATCTTCCTAAGCATAAACAGATGATCATGACTATCTGCGACAGTGAGAAAGATGAAGCCCTTCCTGTTGCAAAAGCGTTTTGCGGCACTCGGTTATACCATATATGCTACATGGGGAACAGCTAAATTCCTTAACGATAACGGTGTTGAAGCAATAAGGGTCAATAAAGTGGAGCAGGAGTCGCCTACATTGCTTGACCTCATTCTCGGACACAAGATTGACCTTGTAATAGATATTCCGGCTAACGGAATCGAGAGAAGCCATGACGGTTTCATAATCAGAAGACATGCGATTGAGACGGGTGTCAATGTTCTCACATCAATCGATACGGCCAATGCACTTTTGACAAGCCTTGAGAGCGCCGGAGAACAGCACACCACACCTATTGATATTGCGACAATTTAGTAATGGTGATTGTATGACTAAGATTTTAGAACAAATATCAAATATAATAAGCGATGCGTTCGTATCGTGTGGATATGATGCCAAATACGGTAAAACCAATATCTCAAACCGTCCTGATCTGTGCCAGTATCAGTGCAACGGCGCGATGGCAGCAGCCAAGGCTTATTCCAAGGCACCTTTTATGATAGGTGACGAGGTTGTAGCCAGACTTGCGGAAACAGCACATTCAAAAGCATTGAATGTGTTAAGCCGGGATTTATCAATATCGTGTTAAGCGATGATTTTATCGGTAATTATGTTAAGCAGATGGCATCCGAAGAAAAATTCGATGTGACTGTGCACCGAAGAACGAGACGATTTTTCTTGATTACGGCGGGGCCAATGTTGCCAAACCGCTCCATATCGGACATCTCCGCTCGGCTATAATCGGAGAAAGCCTTAAGAGGATATCAGCTTTTAACGGATACCGGACTGTAAGTGATGTTCATCTCGGAGACTGGGGTCTCCAGATGGGACTTATAATTGTGGAACTTAAGAGCCGGAAGCCGGAACTGCCTTATTTTGATAAGAATTATACGGGTGAATATCCGGCTGAAGCACCGTTTACAATATCGGAGCTTGAAGAGATATATCCTTGCGCGAGTGGCAAGTCCAAAGAGGACGAGGAGTTTAAGAAAGCTGCGCAGCAGGCAACTTTTTGAATTGCAGAACGGTGACAGAGGATACACGGCATTATGGCATCATATTATCAATGTATCGGTTACTGACCTTAAGAAAAATTATGGCAACCTCAATGTAAGTTTTGATTTGTGGAAGGGTGAAAGTGACGCACAGCCGTACATCCCGGATATGGTGGACGACCTTATCAGGCGCGGTATTGCACATGAAAGCCAGGGCGCGATCGTTGTAGACATAGCCAAAGAAGGCGATACGAAGGAACTTCCTCCGTGCATAGTCCGTAAGTCCGACGGCGCTGCCAACTACGAGACATCGGATCTTGCCACACTTATTGAGCGTGAAAAATTATATGCTCCTAAGGCATATATTTATCTTGCCGACAAGAGACAGGATTTACATTATACACAATTTTTCCGTGTAGCGCGTAAAGCCGGAATCGTAAGAGAGGACACAGTCCTTGACTTCATCGGTTTCGGAACCATGAACGGAAGCGACGGAAAGCCTTTTTAAGACAAGACAGGGCGGCGTGCTTCGTCTTGAATATCTTATCAAGGAAATCAATGATGCGGTATATGCGAAGATAATGGAGAACAGGTCAACATCCGAAGAGGAAGCCCGCGAGACAGCGAGGATTGTAGGGACTTGCAGCGCTTAAATACGGCGACTTGTCCAACCAGGCATCCAAGGATTATGTTTTTGACATAGACAGGTTCACGTCATTTGAAGGTGACACAGGTCCGTACATTCTGTATACCATCGTAAGAATCAAATCGATTCTTAAGAAATATGAGGCAGAGGGCGGCAATGCCGCAGACTGCGTAATCGGCAACCCGGATGGAGAGAGCGAGAGAGAACTTATGCTTGAACTTACCGGATTGAGCGAGGTTATCGAAAATGCGTATGTTGACAGGGCTCCGCACAAAATATGCAAATTTGTGTATGATCTGTCCAATGCGTTTAATCATTTTTATCATGAAACCAAAATCCTTGCAGAGCCGGATGAGAATAGAAAGAAGAGCTATATAGCACTTATTGATCTCACCAAGGATGTGCTTGTCACATGTATCGACCTGCTTGGAATTGAAGCACCGGAGAAATGTAGAAATGGCCAAAGTTAAAGATTTAACGACCGGAAGCCCGATAAAGCTTATGCTTTTGTATGCGCTTCCGGTGCTGGCCGGTAATATCTGCCAGCAGATTTATAATTTTGCCGACACTATAATAGTCGGACAGAAACTCGGTGAGAATGCCCTTGCGGCGGTAGGAACCACCGGATCAATGTTTTTCTTGTAAACGGTTTCGTTATAGGAATAACGAGCGGTTTTGCAGTTCACGTATCACAGCGTTTTGGAGCAAAGGATTATGACGGTATGCGTAATTCAGTTTTCAATGCTGTTTTTTGTGGGGATTAATAACGGTTATCATAACGGCACTTGCAATGATTTTTTCAAAGCCGATGTTGAGACTGATCAATACACCTGATGATATCATAGATGATGCACAAAGATACATACTTACCATTTATGCAGGAATCCTTGCGCCGATGCTGTATAACGCAGCGTCGTGCATATTAAGGGCAGTGGGAGACAGTAAGACGCCGTTGTATTTTCTTATGGTGTCGGCTGTGCTTAATATAGGAATGGATTTATTTTTCATTGTTGTGCTTAAGATGGGCGTGTTCGGAGCGGCACTGGCGACAGTGATTGCGCAGTTTATATCGGGTGTGGCTTGCATTGTATATATGATAATCAAATTTCCGATTTTAAGAATAACCAAGGCCGATATGCATATAAACGGTTCAATCATAAAACTCATCTGACAATAGGCCTTCCGATGGCATTCCAGTTTTCAATAACGGCTATCGGTACAATTGTACTTCAGGGTGCAATCAATAAATTCGGTGCGACACGAATTGCGGCATATACCGCAGCAAGTAAGACGGAGCAGCTCGTAACCCAGATTGCGGGAGCAAGTGGCGTGACTACGGCAAATTTCGTTGGACAGAATATTGGAGCCGGAAGATATGACAGGATTAAAAAGGTGTGCGGGCATGGAGTTTTGTGACAATCGGTGCTGCAGTTTTTGCAATGGTTGTTATATTTTTCTTCGGAAGGGATATCTGCGGACTGTTTATCAAGAACCGTAATCCGGTAACACTTGATTCTTCAATGGTATATCTGAATACGGTAATTACATTTTTCATACCGTTATTCCTGATATTCGTGTTCAGAAACGCCCTTCAGGCTATGGGTAAGACTTTAATGCCGCTAATGGCCGGAGTTTTTGAACTTGTGGCAAGAACCATAGCTTCGTTCACACTTCCGGATGTAATAGGTTTTAGGGCGTATTGCCTGGCAGGGCCTATAGCCTGGGTAAGTGCCATGGTGCCATTGCTTGTGACATATATTATATATATGGTTAAGTTTAAGAAAAAAAGGATATTTTAAAGCTCGAGAAGATTAGACAAAGTAAGTCTGTGAATCGAGAAATCAGCGTGAGCATCGTATGAAGCGCTTGTCATGTATTTGTCAGGCTCTATGAATACGGTGCTTATGTTTTCACCGTGTGGAGAAAGATTTCTTATATCACGGAAAATACCCTTGCCACTTAATTTTGAAAGACTTTCCTTGACTGACCAGATACGGCAGAATTCAAGGTCCGGTTCTGCGGAATCTTCGATATGACGTATCTCTTCGGATGAACATACGCGGGTAACGGAACGGGAATTGCGTTCACGTATATCCTGTATGTCGATACCGACAGGAGTATTGCCGAATATACATACTGCGGCTCCGGCACAGTGACTTATATTAAAATATATTTCAGGGTATTCATTAAGATACGGTTTTCCGTTTTTCTCTGTAGAGAAATCCGGGAGACCGTTTTGTTTATATATATTTCTGAAACCATAAAGAAACAGAAGATAAACCGATTACGCAGGATGTACGTCCGTCCATACGGCGCATCCTGAGAGCTTTCTTGCGGCGTTTTTCCGGGAGTTTCTCTAGAAGAACGTTTAGATCCTCATCTGTAATTCGGTTATATTCTGTAAAAAAGGTAAATCATTAACAGGTATCTCCAATGGCTTTGATAATTCGCTTCTTATATTCGAGAAAATGTTCTGACAGAAGTAAATCGGTGTGCCTTTACATCATCCGGTGCAATCCTTATCTCGTCGGTTATATGACAGGGTCTGCCGCCCAGAATATAAATTCTGTCGGAGAGAAGAATTGCCTCGTCGATATCATGTGTGATAAAAAAGCGTCGAGAGCCTGATCTGCTTCATGATATTGATATACCATGTATGCATATTGCCCTTGGTAATCGTATCGAGAGCGGAAAAGGGTTCATCAAGCAGTGCAACCTCGTCAGAGAACATATAAGTCCTCAGAAGTGCTGCGCGCTGCCGCATACCGCCCGACAGCTGGTTGGGATATTTGCGCTCACATCCTGATATGCCGAATTCCTCAAAATACGGAAGAACACGTTTCCTCGGCGTCTTCCTTACTGATTCCTTTAAGAGTGAGAGGAAGAATAACATTATCAATTATTGTCTTGTATGGAAGAAGTAAATCTTTCTGCAGCATATAGCTGAACATACCGGATCTGCCGGTAATATCCTCACCCTTAAAAAGAACATGTCCGCTATCGGGAGTAAGAAGCCCTGATATAACATTAAAAAGTGTGGATTTGTTGCCGCTTCCGCTGACACCGAGCAGGCACACAAGCTCGCCGTCATTAAGTTCAATATTGATATCTTCGATTATTTTCGTACCGTCATAACTGACAGAAATATTCTCTGTTTTTAATAATGCCATTTTTAACTCCTGACGTCAATAGCCATGGTGGCTGTTGACAGAATTTATTCCGGGAGGTAATCGTTTGAGAAACCGAAACCGTCCGGAATGTCAATTTCGCAAAGACCGTTGTCATATACCCAGCCATAGAAAGCATCCCATCTTTTCTGGTCGATGACGCCCCATTTGTCAGCATCTGCCTTATACTGTGAAGCAAGCCAGTTCTGACTCTTTTTGCAAAGTTCGATGTCAAGACCTTCATTGGCATCAACAAGAATCTGTGCAGCATCATCAGGGGTTCTCTATTGCATAATCATATCCTTTTGATAATGCGGCCATGAATTTCTTCGCAACTTCAGAATTGTTCTTAAGGAAATCATTGTTGGCAATGATTACAGGACTGTAATCATCGAGTTCAGGTGAATAATCCTTGAAATAGAAGAAATTGGTGTCAAGGCCCTGAAGCTCACATGCAATTCCGTCCCATGCATAGTAAATCCATACGGAATCAATGTTACTGCTTAATGCAGCTTTGATGTCTTCAACCGATGTTGAAATGAGGTTGATTTTGCTGTAATCACCGCCATCATCAGTTACGATTTCTTGATGATAGCCTGTTCAATAGGCATATCCCATGTCGCATAGGAATGTCCTTCCATTCCCTTTGGAGAGGTGATTCCGCTGTCTTTAAGGGAGATGATTCCGGATGTGTTATGCTGGATAATTGCAGCTACGGCAGTGACAGGAAGTCTTGAACTTTCGTCAGCTGAGAAAGCCGGAACGAGATAATCCTGAAGCTTACACCGAAATCAGCTTTACCGTCCGCAACGGAAGCTTCAGCTCCGGCTTCGGCACATTCCACTATTTCCACGTCAATTCCGGCATCCTTAAAATAGCCTTTTTCCCTGGCTACATAAAGACCTGTATGGTTGGTATTAGGTGACCAGTCAAGCATAAAAGTTACTTTGGTAAGTTCTTTATTGTCATCACCGGATGTTTTGTCCGAAGATGCTTTGGAACAGCCGGTTACGGCCATAAGACCGAGCGTGGCGGCCATCACAAGTGCAAGAGTTCTTGTTTTTTCATAATATCATATAGTAAATAGTCACTTATTCCCGGTGACTGATTTACTTCTCCTTTCCCATGGCATTACAAGCCATTTAATAATAATAACCGCAAGCATAAGCAGAAGACTTATGCCCGATATGAAAATAATAACCGAAAACATTCTGTCATAAGCGAATGATTTGCGCACTCTGGTCATGAAAACACCAAGTCCCGAGGAGCCTCCGAGCCATTCCGAAATAACGGCGCCTACGATTGAGTATGCAACCGATATCTTAAGTCCGGAGAAAAAATATCCCAGTGAGTAAGGCAGTTTAATGTGAATAAAACGCTTTACGGGACCGGCGCCCATCGATTTGAGAAGCTTAAGCGCATCAGGGTCAGCAGCTTTGAAACCATCCAGAAGTCCCACCGCGATAGGAAAAAAAGTTGTGATGACAACCAGCACTATCTTGGGTGTGATGCCATATCCGAGCCAAAGCGTTAAAAGCGGTGCAATGGCAATGGAAGGAATTGTCTGTGTGACCACTATTACCGGGTACAGTGCGTTGTAAAGCGGCCTGCACGCATCCATTAATATGGAAACAATAAAGCTTAATACAATTCCGATGCCAAGACCTATGAAAGCTTCGCGGAGTGTTGTCGCGGCATGCTCTAAAAGAACCGGCCAGTCATTAATAAATGCCTTTATGACCTTGGCGGGTGATGGCATCATGAAAGACGGCATAAGCTCAGAACCGGACAGATACTGCCAGAATGTGATAAATACGGCTATTGCGATAACCGGCGGGATAATTTTGCCGGTTATGAAATGCAGTGTTTTATATGCAGTTGTATTAGTTCTGATGGTGGTTTTGTGACTGTTTCATCGATTGTCAAAATCTTCTCCTCAGGTGCATATGTAATCTTAACATAGGTGTAAACCTTGTCACATCCTGCCTTAACGGCAATGTACTGACACTGCTTGACGATTTCCATAAGGCCTTCGTAATCGCCTTCAATGGATGTCTCTGACGGTCCTACATAATATTTGTAACCCGAAGCTTTGATGTAATCAAGAACTTCGTCTACGATTCTTACTACCTCGGCGTCGTCCGTAACGTTAGGCAGAACCTGGATTGCTACATTTGCGTTCATGATACCTTCCTCCTGTATATAATAAAAATACCTCGGAAATCCGAGGTGGTAAGGTTGTATAACTGTAAGCCATGCGGTATAAAACACATAGTCTGTATTATATGATATACATCCCTACGCCGGCATTACCCGGATCAGGTATGGGACAGTTGTCCCAAGGGTCGAAACATTAGAGTGGTTTCCTCTCAGCCGGACTCATCCAGCGCCCCTAGCAAACGGTATTGTATACTTGCATAAGAAAAAAGTCAATGCTGACTTTTTACCATATATATGGTATACTTTTTACACAAATAACATATCATTGGGAGGTACATACTATGGATAATATGGTTATTGCTATTACAAGAACATGCGGAAGTGGTGCGACCAGTATAAGCAGGCTTCTCGGAAAGAGACTGGGTATAGATGTTATCGACAGGAATCTTTTAAGACTTGCATCAGATGAAAGCGGAATTAACGAGGAACTTTTGCAAGAGCCGATGAGCATATGAAGCAGAGTCTTCTTTATAAAGTATCTAAGAAAGTATATAACGGTGAGCTGATAGGACCTGACAGTGATGATTTCACGTCCAATGAGAATCTCTTTAATTATCAGGCGAAGGTACTTAAGGAACTGGCCCTGAATGAGTCATACATCTGCGTGGGACGCGCGGCGGATTTTGTACTTAAGGATAATCCGAATCTTGTGTCTGTTTTTTATATATGCACCGATGGATGTATGCATTGACAGGGAAGCTGCGCGTAACGGAATAGATAAGGCTAAGGCTAAGCAGAATATCATTAAGACGGATAAATACCGCCGCGGCTTTTTACAAATACCACACCGGCAGGGAATGGGAAAGTCCGTATAATTATGATTTGTGCCTGAATACGGGACTTTTTACCTATGAGCAGTGCGTGGACATAATAATGGGTTATATCAATACAAGATTTAAGACAGAACAGACGGGAAAATAACATGAAAAAGTTACTCAGATATCTTAAGAATTACCTAAAAGAAACAATAATAGGGCCGTTTTTCAAATTGCTTGAAGCATCTTTTGAACTTATAATTCCGCTTGTCGTTGCCCAGATCATCGACATCGGAATCAAGGATGGCGATATAGGATATATTGCGACAAGGGCCCTTATTATGATCGGACTGGGACTTGTGGGGCTGGCAAGTTCATTGACGGCGCAGTATTTTGCGGCGAAAGCGGCAACAGGTTTCGCAACGGAACTGAGACATTCCCTTTTGAACATATCCAGACATTATCGTTTTCGGAGATTGATGAAATAGGTACGGCCAGACTTATAAACCGTATGACAAGTGATGTCAATGCAGTACAGTCATGCGTTAATATGGTAATAAGACTTTTCCTGCGTTCGCCGTTTATCGTGTTCGGCGCAATGATAATGGCATTTACGATTGATGTTAAATGCGCATTGATATTCTGTGTGGCGATTCCGGTGCTGGCGGTAATTGTATTCGGAATCATGCTTGCATCAATACCGCTTTACAGGGAAGTCCAGTCCGGTCTTGACAATATTCTTAAGATAACAAGGGAGAACCTGACAGGAACCAGAGTAATACGTGCATTTAACCGTGAAGATGATGAGATAGAAAGTTTCAACCGGGGCAATACATCTTTAAGGGGTGTGCAGCTTTTTGCCGGCAAAATCTCAGCACTTATGAATCCCGTTACATTTGTCGTGATAAATGTAGCAACAGTTATACTTCTTTACACAGGTGCGGTTAAGGTAGATACCGGAATACTTACACAGGGACAGGTTGTGGCACTTGTTAATTATATGTCACAGATACTTGTGGAGTTGATTAAGCTCGCCAATCTTATCATCCAGGTTACCAAGGCAGTTGCATGTGCCAACCGTATTCAGGAGGTATTTGAGATTAAAGCGGGCATGGAATTCCCGGAGGTATCTGCTGGATCAAGGGATGACGGATATGCTGTTGAATTTAACAATGTTTCTATCGCATACAGAAATGCCGGGGCCGAATCACTCAGTAACGTTGATATTAAAGTCAAACATGGTGAAACAATCGGCATAATCGGAGGTACCGGTTCAGGAAAATCTACATTGGTTAATATGATACCTAGATTTTATGATGCCACGAAAGGCGAGGTACTTGTGGATGGTGTTAACGTTAAGGATTATACCAAGGAAGACCTACGTAACAAAGTTGGCATAGTTATGCAGAAAGCCGTTCTTTTTAACGGAACGATAAGAGATAACATGAAATGGGGCAAACAGAATGCATCCGATGATGAGATTAATGAAGCCATTAAGAATGCGCAGGCTGAAGAATTTGTAAGCAGTAAGGATGGCAGACTGGATTATATGATAGCACAGGGAGGACGTAACCTGTCAGGAGGTCAGAAACAGCGTCTTACCATAGCAAGAGCCCTTGTCAGAAAGCCGTCAATTCTCATTCTTGATGACAGTGCTTCTGCTCTTGATTATGCTACCGATGCTGCGCTCAGGGCCTCTATCAGGAAAATAGGTGAGGAAGGCGGCGGAAAGCTTACGACATTTATTGTGTCGCAGAGAACGGCATCTCTTCGCAGTGCAGACAGGATAATAGTTCTTGAAGACGGTGCTGTGGCCGGAATCGGAACGCATGACGAATTGTTAGAAAACTGTGCGGTATACAGGGAAATATATAATACGGACAGTAATAAGGCGGCAGGAGGTGCGAGATAATGAAGAAGAAATCAACGATCAAAAGAGTTCTCAGATACCTCGGCGAATACAGGATGTTTCTTATATTATCATTGGGAATGGCATTGGTAACAGTGGCGGGTCAGTTGTATATTCCGATTCTACAGGGTAATGCGATTGATAATATAATAGGTGAAGGCAATGTCGATTTCGCGGCGGTTATGAAGATAATCATCACGATTCTTATAACAATGGGCGTTGTAGCTTTATTCCAATGGATAATGAATATATGCAATAATAAAATAACATATTCAATAGTGCATGACATAAGAAAGGACGCGTTCAATAAATTACAGAGGCTTCCGGTCAGATATGCCGATTCCCATCCTACCGGAGAAATTGTCAGCAAAGTCATAGCGGATGTTGACCAGTTTGCAGACGGACTGCTTTATGGGATTTACACAGTTTTTTACCGGTGTAATGACAATACTGGAACATTGGTATTCATGATAATGATTAACTGGAAAATAACACTTGTTGTTGTCCTTGTTACTCCTCTATCATTTTTCGTGGCTTTTTTGTTGCAAAGAAAACTTACAGAATGTTCAGCCTGCAGTCGGAGACAAGGGGCGAGCAGACCGGATTTATCGATGAGATGATAGGCAATGAGAAGGTCGTACAGGCATATGGCCATGAAGACGAGGCACTTGAGAAATTTGATGATATTAATTTAAGGTTACAGAAATGGTCACTTAAGGCGACGTTTTTCTCGTCAATTACCAATCCTGCCACAAGATTTGTCAATAATGTCGTATATGCGCTTGTTGCATTGAGCGGTGCGGTATCGGTTGTTAAGAATCCACTTGCATTTACGGTAGGACGCCTGTCAATGTTCTTAAGTTATGCGAACCAGTACACCGCCGTTTAACGAGATTTCCGGCGTTGTGACGGAACTTCAGAATGCACTTGCATGTGCAGACAGAGTGCTTGATCTTATTGAGGAAGAACCATTAAGTCCTGATGCAGACGACGTGCTTGTTGTCAATGAAGGAGAAGGCCATATCCGGCTCGAGCATGTAGCTTTTTCTTATGATAAAGAGAAAGAACTTATCAAGGATTTTAATCTTGATGTTAAGCCGGGTGAACGCGTGGCAATCGTAGGCCCTACGGGATGCGGTAAGACGACAATGATCAACCTTTTTAATGCGCTTTTATGATGTTGACAGTGGATCGATTAAGGTTGAAGGTAAGGATATCCGGGACGTCACCAGAAAGAGTCTCAGGAGTAATTACGGCATGGTCCTTCAGGAAACCTGGCTTAAATCAGGCACCATCAAAGAGAATATAGTAACGGGCAGACCTGATGCCACTGATGAAGAAATCATAGCGGCGGCTAAGGCTGCACATGCCCACAGTTTCATAAAGAGACTGCCGGATGGTTACGATACAGTTATAGGCGAGGACGGCGGAAATCTTTCACAAGGACAGAAACAGCTCCTCTGTATTGCCAGAGTAATGTTATGTCTGCCTCCGATGCTCATACTTGACGAAGCAACATCATCAATAGATACCAGAACCGAAATGAAGATTCAGGAAGCATTTGCGAAGATGATGAAAGGACGTACAAGTTTTATAGTTGCGCACAGGCTTTCCACAATCCAGTCGGCCGATATTATACTCGTTATGAAAGACGGTAATGTGATAGAGCAGGGCAACCATGAGGAACTGCTTGCCAAAGGTGGTTTCTACAGCAGATTATATAACAGTCAGTTTTCATAGAAGGAAGGTAGATTATGAGCGTATTTAATGTTGAACTGGTTAAGAAAGTTGATGATTCATATGATATTGAAATAGGATTCGGGCTTATGGACAAGCTGGTGGCAGATTTGTCGGCAGGACTTGCCGGATCTGTCAACAAATTTGTGGTGGTTACGGATTCAAATGTTGAACAGCTTTATGCAAAACATATATAATAAGATACTGGATGCAGGATATAAGGCGGATATCATTGTTTTTCCGGCAGGAGAAAAAAGCAAGACCAGGGCTACCAAAGAATTTATAGAGGATACCATGTTGTCCAAAGGATATAGGCGCGATTGCTGCATAATCGCCGTAGGCGGAGGAGTTGTAACTGACGTGGCAGGATTTACGGCAGGAACGTATGGCAGAGGCATTCCGTTTATTAATTATGCTACCACACTTCTTGCAGCCGCAGATGCATCAATAGGCGGTAAGACAGCGGTCGATACACCGCTTGCAACGAATCTTATAGGCATCTTTAACCAGCCTCGTAAAGTATACATAGATATTGCTGCATGGAGTACTTTGCCGGAACGTGAAATATACAGCGGAATGGCAGAGACAATCAAACATGCCTGTCTTGCAGACAGAGATTTCTTTGAATACCTTGAACAGAATATGGACAGAGTTCTTGCATGTGATTCCGATGTGTGTGAGCATATTGCGGAATGCAATTGTAATATCAAATATCATGTTGTCATGAAAGACGAACGTGAGAGCGGACTCAGGGAAGTTCTTAATCTCGGCCATACCGTAGGGCGTGCAATAGAAACTGTAAGTGATTACAGACTTCTGCATGGCGAAGCTGTCGCGATAGGGCTGGTGGCACAGGCAAGACTGTCGGAAAACCTCGGATACATGACAGAGGCAGAAGTTGACAGACTTGTAAAACTTCTTACAAAAGCACATCTGCCGGTGGCAATTCCTGAGTATATTGACAGGGACGAACTTGTAAAGAAGCTTTATACCGATAAGAAAGTACGAGACGGCCACCTGAGATTTGTATTACAGAAAGGGATAGGAGCGGTTGTACAATTCGGAGAAAACGTATATGCCACACCTATAAGCGAAGAAAAAGCGCATGAAATAATCATGCAGATGTAGAGCTATTGTATTGTAGCATTACATCGCTGTAAAAAACTTTGTCTTTATAATAGAAACGGGAGCTGCCGTTATGGTTTGAGGCTGATTTTCTATGGATTTAAGACCTATGCCGGATGGAGAAGAATTCTGTCCGGCTTTTTGCTGGAAATAAAATCCGACCCCATTTTATGCACAATTCCATTAAAACTGTTGGACATGGTTATGTAGAGACAGCCTTCGGTCCGGGTATCGGCGTTTAATATTATATAACGTTCCGATTCCGGAATTTTGCAGCAGGCTTCTATTGCATTTTCTATAAGATTTCCGAATACTATGCTGAGAACTGTATCGTCTATAGCAATATTGACGGGAATATCTGTTTTCCAGTCCGTACGGATATTGTACTTGTCTGCTATCAATGCGTAATAACTTAATACAGCATTGGTACTGCTGTGTTCACAGAAAAAATAACGCCTGCTGTCAGCCTGTATCTCATTGTTGTACTGGGTTATGTAACTGCAAAGGGCATCATAGTCCTTCTGAGCCGCATAAGCAGAAAGTGTCCTTATGGTATGTTTGAAATCATGTCTTATACGCCCGGTATATTCTATGTAATCGCGTAAAGCTTCATACTGGCTTGCCTGTATGTTAAGAAGCTGGATGGCATTCAGATCCTCATAATGCTCGACTGTGGAACGCGCTATGGTGAAGAACATAAACTGTGATATGATAAATACGAGAAAATTTACGGCGATTATCAATATCATTACGCTATAGACCCTTCCGACGTGGATATTTGCGTAGTTTTTGGGAACCATCATAACATTGACTAATGAGATGATGGCAGGGGTAAGCCATGCCAGGCGCCATATGCGTTTGAGGTGGAGATTATCAAAATCCAGAGGATTTTTCCGGAAAATACTGTGATCACGAGAACCATCATAATAATACTGAATATCCACTGAACTGCAATGCCGAGGTTACCGTTGAGCGGACTTGTACCGGGATAAAAGTATCCGTCAACAATATATGAGATAATGCCGCCAAATGACATAACAGTCAAAGACAGTGATATAATGTACAATGTCTTGAGCGGAGGAAGATTAAGTGCGGCAAACGAAGAACCGCACAACAATGCCAGCAAGATAAAAAAGCAAGGCTGTTTCCGAAAACACCGGTGCCGCATTCGATGTAAGCCGAGAATATGCATAACACTGATACTAATGGGATATACCATGGAAGAAATTGCGATGGCGCTATTCGTAATTTACTGCGGAGCGGAATGATACACATAAGGATTCCCGGTATAACAATTGCAGTGGCTAAAATGTCGGAGAAAAAACAGATGTGTTCATGCCAGACCTCCTTTGTCATTACGTTCATGACGTAACATAAAATTATAATCTATGAAAGCCTGCTTGAGCCCGCGTGCCTTCCTTTTGAGTCGAGAGGAAAAATACAATCGTTTTTAAAGGTGCATATGCCGTCATCCATGTTGCGGACATAATCCATATTAATGATAAGTCCGCGGTTTGTTGTGAGAAAAACGCTTGTCTGCCATAAGTTCCTTCTCTATCTGACCAAAGGAAACTCTTGTACGGTATTGGATATCTGCTGTTATGATGCAGTAATTTGAATCGGCTTCAACCGAGATCACATCACCAAATGCTATATGGTAATCATGTTTGTCCGCATATATGTCAAGATAATTGCAAAAATCGTTATGCGATTTATATAAATCGGTGAGAACCCTTGAAACATCCGGGTACCGGGCAGGCTTAATTATATAGTCGTAGGCATGCACCGAGAAGGCCTCATGCATATGTTCGGTACTTGAAGTCAGAAAAACGATATGGCAGTTGTTATTGCTGTTACGTATAACGCGCGCGGTTTCAATACCGTTAAGAATTGTCATATATATCCAGAAAAATCAAATCATATTCCCCGTTCAGGCTGTTGTTAATAAATATACTTCCATCCGGATATGTATCACATTCATATGCGACTGAACTGTCATTACACCATTTGTCAATAAATCCGGCAAGCTGTGCAGCCTCATCAGGGCATATCATCTACTATAGCTATTTTCAAATATTTAATCTCCTAATTCACATATATCTGTAAAATTATAACATTTATCCCGAAAAAATGCAATTCATCCCAGATGTATTGCAAAAGATTATTACAGATAGTATTATAAACTACGTTGGTAATAAGTACATTATGAAAGGAGTGCTACATATGAGTAAAGGAGCAGCTATAGTTCTTACATTTTTTCTTGGAGGACTTGGAATTCATAGATTTCTTACGGGAAAAATAGGAACCGGAATCTTATGGTTACTTACAGGCGGCGTATTCGGAATCGGCTGGCTTGTAGATTTCATCAAGGTATGTATGGGTAAATTCACTGATAAGAACGGTAACCCTTGGGGAACCAATTAGTACGGTGAGAATTGGGACTGCGTTAAATGCAGTCCCTTATATTTATGTGATACAGCCGTAAACAGGAGGTTGGTAATATGGCATTGGGAATAAAATCAAAAACGTAAAATTTAAAAACAAATACACGATTCAGGAACTTTTACGAGGCTATCAAGGATAAGGAATTTACAGCCGGAGTACCGGAACTTACCAAGCATGGCTTTGCATACATAATAACATTTCCGGCACTGGACGATCAGAATCAGGTGTGGGTTATGGCTGCCGGTTTCGGAAAGAGCACGAATAAGTATTCAATTCAGAAACAGGACAGGGCAGGTGTCGGTAATCTGGCCAAAAAATATGGCACTCAACAGTGTTACAAACGGGTTCTACGGAATTGGAGGAATGGCCGGTGACAATGTTAAGAAATGTGAGCAGCTTGTAGTTGATACAGCGAAAGAACTTGAAGCAATGGACTTATAGGAGGACAGAATGAGCGAGACAAAGACTAAGAAATCCAAGGAACAGATAATTGAGATACTTACAGCAGTATTTCTCGGCATAACAGCGCTTGCGACAGCGTGGGCATCATGGATAGGATCACTTCACGGAGGTAATCAGTCTACGAATTACACGACAAGTAATAATTTATCTGCAGAGGGCAATTCCATGTATAATGAGGCTTCTCAGAGTCTTATGCAGGATATGATACTTTGGAATGATATTACAAGCGTACGTATTGATTACACATTTGCACAGGAAAAGGGCGATACTGATGAGACAGACCGCCTTCAATGGAAGCTTGACAAGCTTTTGAATGACAATTGTTCAGATGCACTTTATGATGCAATTAAATGGGCTGATGAGCAGAAAGAGGATGTTTCGCCTTTTGATAAAGAAGGATTTATTGACAGCTATTTTGCTGAGGCGCAGAATAAGATATCTGAGGCTGATGAGCTTCTGGAACAGGGTAAGAAAGATAACGCCAACGGAGATGCATTCGGACTTGTAACGGTTATATATTCGGTTGTACTGTTTATGTTAGGTATAGTAGGAATGTTCAAGAATATTCCAAACCGTATGTTTATATTGATAGTTGCGATAGCTGCATTTGTATTTGCGACAATTTATATGTTTACAATACCGATGCCGACAGGCTTTCAATGGGAAGTTTCTTCAAACACTAATATACTTTTTATTAAAAGAGCCGTGGCTTAATAATGTCACGGCTCTTTTGGATTATATATGTTATCCGAGTATCATTTTCTTGAAGTTTTTCTTGCCTCTCTTAAGAACGATTCCATCACCGAAATCATCCCTGGAGTAAGTCTTTCTAAAGTCGGTTTCTTTCTCGCCGTTGACGGTAACGCCGCCCTGTTCAATGTTGCGCCTTGCATCGGAACGTGTAGGACAGAGGCCGCCGCTCACCAGCAGGGTTATAAGGTCAACCGCACCATCACGGAAATCATCCTCGCTGACTGTTGCTGTAGGAAGATTGCTCATATCTCCGGAACCGAAAGCCATACGTGCGCTTTCACGTGCTTTTTCGGCTTCTTCGCGGCCATGAACAAGAGCAGTAAGCTCATATGCAAGAATCTCCTTGGCTTCATTAAGCTGTGCGCCTTCCCATGTTTCCATTTTGGCAATCTCATCAAGCGGAAGGAATGTAAGCATCTTTATGCACTTCAGAACATCTGCGTCAGCAACGTTTCTCCAGTACTGGAAGAATTCATAAGGTGAAGTCTTCAGGGTCAAGCCATACGGCACCGGACTGTGTCTTACCCATTTTCTTGCCCTCTGAATTGAGAAGAAGAGTAATTGTCATTGCGGAAGCATCTTTGCCGAGTTTACGACGGATGAGTTCTGTACCGCCGAGCATATTGCTCCACTGATCATCGCCGCCGAACTGAAGATTGCAGCCGTATTTC
>VOFB01003283.1_pt1 | contig 17062 bp, 28 predicted proteins | sample 5384141 | NCBI WGS metagenome assembly VOFB01 (sample SAMN12384721, study PRJNA508395) | human gut metagenome | isolation source: healthy gut A | host: Homo sapiens | reverse complement strand
AAAGGCTGCTGGAGGGATTGGACCAGAAATATCTCTTCCCAGAGTGTGCCCCCAAGCCCCAACGGCTCTGGCGAGCGCAAGTTGCTGGACATAACCCGCCGGTCTGGCCAGGCGATGATCGGCGCAGTCTCAGAGGCCCAGGCGGCTCAGCGGGACTATCGGGAATACGTGGAACGCTGGGTCCATGAGATCAAAACCCCATCACCGCTGCCCGCCTGATGGCCCGGCGGAGAGGGGCAGACACACCCGGCGAAAGCTGGAGGCGGAACTGGACCAGATCGGAGCCCATGTGGAACGGGCGCTCTTTTTACGCCCGGGCGGAGAATCCGGAGAAGGACGTTCTCATTCACCCGGCCAGTCTGTCGGACCTGGTGAACCAGGCGGTGCAGGCGCATCGGGCTTTGCTCCTGCAAAACGGGGTGAGCGTGGAGCTCTGTGACCTGGACTTTGTGGTCTATACCGACAGGAAATGGGTGTGTTTCCTGCTGGGGCAGCTGTTGCAGAACGCAGCCCGATACCGGAGGGCACGCCCTGTGATTATCTTGTCCGCCCGAAGACAGGAGAAACAGGTGGAACTGACCGTGTCGGACAACGGGATGGGCATTCCGCCCATGAGCTGCCCCCCGGGTTTTGACCGGGGATTTACCGGCAGCAATGGCGGGGGCGGTTCCACGGGGATGGGGCTGTATCTGGCCAAGAAATTGGCGGATGCCTTGGAGATTTCCCTGGCGATTCGGTCGGAGGAGGGGGTGGGCACCCAGGTGCTGCTCACCTTCCGCCCAGGAAAAGCTTACAAAACTGTAAGATAAGATGGGGAAACCGCGATACCACCGGCGCCGCATTTGCTGTATGCTGGGGCTATCAGCAAAGGAGGCGGGTATCATGCTGCAAGTACAGAACATTGAGAAATACTATGGCAGCCAGAACCAAGTGACAAAGGCCCTGGACCGGGTGAGCTTTTTACCGTGGAGGATGGGGCGTTCATCGCCATTATGGGGGCCTCGGGCAGCGGAAAGACCACGCTGCTCAACTGCATCTCCACCATTGACACCATCAGCGCCGGGGACATCCTGCTGGATGGACAGAGCATTGCCCAGCTCTCCCCCCGTCAGCTGGCCCAGTTTCGCCGGGAACGGCTGGGGGTTTGTCTTTCAGGATTGCAACCCTTTTTGGACACCCTGACCCTGGAGGTGAACATCGGCCTGGCCCTCAGCCTGAACCATGCCGATCCCCACTCCGTCCAGCAGAGGTTCGGGCCATCGCGGAGGAGCTGGAGATTGGGAGATTCTGGATAAGTTTTCCCTATCAGGTCTCTGGGGGCAAAAGCAGCGGGCGGCCTGCGCCCGGGCCATGGTAGCGGGCCAGTCCTGCTGCTGGCCGACGAGCCCTTAGGGCGCTGGACTCCAAGGCATCCAAAAACCTGCTGGAGATTATGACCAGGCTCAACCGGGTGCTGGGAGCGACCATTTTAATGGTGACCCATGATCCGTACAGTGCCAGCTATGCCTCCCGGGTGCTGTTCCTGAAGGATGGACGGCTGTTCAATGAGCTTCTCCAGGGGCGAACGGGACCGCCCGGCCTTTTACCATGAGATCCTGGACGTGCTGGCTTTGCTGGGGGTGACGTCAGTGACGTTACGTGACCTCTCTGGCGCAATGCCCGGCGGCAGGCCCGGGATTGGCCTGGTCTATTTTGTCACCATTGTCATTGCCACGGCGCTGATGTACGCGTTCAATGGGCTGGTGTTCTCCCGGGAGATAGCGGAATTGTCCGCCAAGCTCTCCAGCCTGCCCTTGGTTATTGTCCTGCCAGCGTGGCGGTGGTGCTGATTCTGGGCTGGCCGGTGGCCTATATCACCCGGTTCATGCTGACCCGAAGAAGCCGGGGAGCTGGGGACTTACCTCCTCATCGGCTTGGAACACCGGCAGGTGGCCCGGCTGTTTTTCCTGGAGAATCTGGCGGTAGGGGCCGTTGCCCTGGTGCTGGGGGTGGTGCTGAAACCTGATGTTTTCAAATCCTTCGGGCCATTATGCTGGGCCCTGTTTGGGGGTGGAGTACCGGCTCTCCTTTGCCTTCTCCCCTGGAGGCGGTGGGGATGACGCTGCTCTACGTGCTGCTTGTCTGCCTGCTGGCCCTGGGCCGGAGCAGGAGACGCATCCGCAGGATGCAGATTCACGACTTCATGGAACTGGACCGTCAGAATGAGAACGTAGTGATCCGGACCAGCCGCCGGCGCCGGCGGGTCTTTGTCCTCTCCCTCCTGCTGGGGGCGGTGGGGACGGTGCTGCTGCTGCTGGCGGGGGGGGCTGCTGTTTGGCCTGGTGGGGGCGGGGTGTATCATCGCCTTTCTCTATGGCTTCTTTCTCAGCTTTGCCTCAGGGGTGCCCGCGTTTTTGAAAAACATCCCGGAAGGAAGTACCGGGGCCAGACCCTGGTGATTTTCCGCACCCTCACCGCCAAGCTGGCCACCATGGGGGTGGTGATGGCCACCATCTCCCTGCTCTTTACCGCTACCCTCCTTTCGGAAGGGAGCGGCATGGTCTTCAGCGCCCTGTTCCAGAATCGGATGGAAAAAGGTCTCTGCCTTTGACCTGTACATTGGCACTAAGGATCGGGCCCACCTGGCGGCGTATCAGGCGTACCTGGACCGGGCGGTCCCTGTGACCAGTGCCCGGCAGTACTCGATTTATCAGGGGAGAACGCCCAGGTCACCACGTATTGCCTGGAGAAGGCGGACTATCACCAGTATTATGACGAGGATACCTTTGCTGGGGCTGTCGGATTACAACGCTCTGCGGGCCATGAAGGGCTGGCCGGCGGTGACCCTGGCGCCGGGGACGTGTCTGTTCCACTGCCGGGACTACCTGGCCCAGGCATTGACGGACTATCATCAGCCATCCCCGTGGCCGGACAGCGCCTGACCGGCGGAGGTCCAGACCGGGGAATTGAACCAGACCTGTGGGATGCCAACGGCCACGGCTTTGTGATCGTGGTCCCGGACCAGCTGGCGGCGCGGCCGGTGAGCCACAGTGTTCTGGCTGCCATGACGGAACAAAGCCGGTGACAGCGGAGCAGTTTGCCGCGTTATGTACCATCCGGGATGGTTACGAGGAAGCGGGGAAGGACTACGACACCTCTTTACAGCAGGGCGGATCAGCGGGAGGAGTTTGCCGCCCTGTCCGCTATGACGGTCTTTCCCCTGTACTATCTGGCGTTGGTTTGGCCATGACTGCGGCCACCATTCTCACCGTACAGCAGCTCAGCGAGACCGACCGTTACCGCCGGCAGTTTGAACTGTTGCGAAAAACTGGGCATGGATGGAACGGAGATGGGGCGGGCGCTGAGGCGGCAGTTTGCCCCCATACTATGCCATGCCTGTCCTGCCGGCAGGGATCATTGGGGTGGCCTTGTCCGAAACCTGGGGGCGCGGTGGAACCGGGGACCCTCACGGGGCTCTATTCCCCGGGATAATCACAGCCGCCGCGCTGGGTCTGTTTTTCCTCCTCTACGGCATCTATATCCTGATGGCTTACACCAGCCTAAAGCGAACGGTTCTGCCTGAGCCGTGAGAAAGACAAAGAATCCTGAACCCAGTTGGGTTCAGGATTCTTTGTGTCAAAGGTGTGTTACGCCCCAAAGAAGCGGGCCAGGTCCTCTTCAACAGTGCCGATACCGGCGATACCAAAGGTGTCCACCAGCAGCCTGCGGGGCTGAGGAAAGCGGGAAGCGTGGGGCCCAGGTGAATATTTTCACCCCCAGATAAGCAGGGCCAGCAGGACGATCACGGCTTTCTGTTCATACCAGGCAATGTTGTAGACGATGGGCAGATCGTTGATGTCCGCCAGGCCAAAGACCTCTTTGAGCTTCATGGCGATGACCGCCAGGGAATAGGAGTCGTTGCACTGGCCGGCGTCCAGCACCCGGGGAATGCCGCCGATATCGCCCAGGTCCAGTTTGTTATACTTATACTTGGCGCAGCCCGCGGTGAGGATCACGGCCTCCATGGGCAGCGCCTTGGCAAAATCGGTGTAGTAGTGCGGCTCTTGGCGCGGCCGTCGCAGCCGGCCATCACTACGAATTTCCGGATGGCGCCCTCTGACCGCTGCCACAATTTGATCGGCCAGGGCCAGGACCTGATTGTGGGCAAAGCCTGTCACCAGTTCTCCCTGCCCAGGGCCTTGGGGGCGGGCAGGTTTTGGCCTGGGCGATGAGGGGGGAGAAATCTTTCTCCTGGCCAATGTCCCCGGGATGTGCCGGCACCCCCAATGCCAGCCGGCGGCACCGGTGGTATAGAGGCGTTCCCGGTAGCTGTCCTTGGGGGGCACGATGCAGTTGGTGGTCATCAGGATGGGACCGTTGAAGGACTCGAACTCCTCCTTCTGCTTCCACCAGGCGTTGCCGTAGTTGCCCACGAAGTTGGGGTACTTCTTGAAGGCGGGGTAGTAGTGGGCCGGGAGCATCTCGGAGTGGGTGTAGACGTCCACGCCGGTGCCCTGGGTCTGTTCAGCAGCATCTCCAGATCCCGCAGGTCGTGGCCGGAGACCAGGATGCCGGGGCGGGTTCCCACCCCCAGGGACACTTTGGTGATCTCCGGGTTGCCGTAGGCGGTGGTGTTGGCCTGGTCCAGCAGCGCCATGCCGGTCACGCCGTACTGTCCCTGTCTCCAGGGCCAGGGGCCACCAGTTCCTCCTGGGTGAGCCGGGGGGGTCCAGGGTGGCGGCCAGCGCCCGCTGCAGGAAAGCGTCCAGATCAGGGTCCTCCTGCCCCCAGGGCGTTGGCGTGCTTGGTGTAGGCGGCCAGTCCCTTCAGGCCGTAGGTGATCAGCTCCCGCAGGCTGCGGACGTCCTCATCCTGGGTGGACAGGGCCCCCTACCCTGGCGGCCTTGTCGGCAAAGACAGCCTGAGGCCCGGTCCAGTGAGCTGCCTCAGGAAGGCAGGAGGGTCCTGGACCTGGGCAAGCAGGGGCGGCCTTCCGGTCCAGGGTATCCTGCACGCAGGCGCTGAGGGCAGGGGCCGCCAAAGTTGGCGTTGGTGATGGTAGAAATAAGTTCAGGGTGACCCAGTGGTTGGTCCCCGGGTCCACCATGGGTACCCTCCGCCCGCAGCTGGGTGGTCACGGCGGACATCCCTTTGGTGACGTAGACCAGCAGGTCCTGGAGGGCGGCCACCTCCGGCTGTTTTCCGCAGACCCCCACCCGGGTGCAGCCGGTGCAGCCGGCGGTCTCCTGACATTGATAGCAAAACATGTTGGATTCCATGAAAACCTCCTGCCTCGGGCCAGCGGCGAGGTATGGCGCCCTGGGGCCCGAATATGGTACCCATAGTATAGCGGAGGCGGAAGGAAGTGTATGTTGGAAAACCAACAAAAGAGAGGCGGACTGGGGGAATTCCGACAAAATAAGAGGGGAATTCCCCAGGGCTGTCGGTTGACCTTTGGCCGGCAAGCACGTATAATGGAGCAAAACGCCAGGAAACATGGTCCGAAAAGCGGGAGTTTGCCCGCCGCTTCCATGGGGACAGGAGGGATTGGTATGATTCGATTGAATGTGATTACGCCGAGGGCGCCCACGAGCGGGTCCTGCGGCGGCTGTTTGAGACCAACTTGGAGCAGACCCCTGGCTATGGGGAGGACCTCTACTGCGCCCGCCCGAATATATTCAGCAGCTGTGCCAGCGGGAGGATTGACGTTCACTTCCTGGTGGGGGGGACCCAGACCAACACCACTGTGATCGCCGCACGCGCTGCGGCCCCATCAGGGGTGATCGCGGCCACCAGCGGGCACATCAAATGTCCACGAAACCGGGGCCATCGAGGCCACCGGGCACAAGGTGCTGGCGGTGCCCAGCGCCGACGGCAAGCTCACAGGACGGGAGGTCCGCCGGGCTCTATGAGAGCCACTGGCAGGACGCCACCCGGGAGCACATGGTGCAGCCGGGGATGGTCTATCTCTCCAGCCCACGGAGAATGGGACGCTGTACAGCCTGGCGGAGCTGACGGACCTGTGGGAGACCTGCCAGGACTGCGGCCTCTTCCTCTTTGTGGATGGGGCCCGGCTGGGTACGGCCTTATGAGTGAGGCCTGTGACATGACCCTGCCCGACCTGCCCCGCCGGTGCGATGGGTTTTCCATTGGGGCACCAAGCAGGGCCTTCTCTTTGGGGAGGCGCTGGTTTTGAGCCACCCTGCCCTCCGGCGGGATTTCCGGTACCACATCAAGCAGCGGGGCGGTATGCTGGCCAAGGGACGGCTGCTGGGGGTGCAGTTCTGTGCCATTCTGAGGACGGACTTACTTTGAGCTGGCCCGCCATGCCGACCGGCTGGCCATGGAGCTGCGCCGGGCCTTTGAGACCTGGGGCTATGAGATGCTCTTTTGACTCCTACACCAATCAGCAGTATCCCATTTTTGCCCGATGGGCTTTTGGCCCAACTGAGGAGGAATTTGCCCTTACGGTTTGGAGCAAGGTGGACGGTGGCCACACGGCGGTGCGGGTCTGCACCAGCTGGGCCACGGAACCCCAGGCGGTCCAGGCGCTGATCCGGGCGCTGGACCGATGGGAAGAGACATAACCGCCCCACGAAAGAAAAAGGAGGCAGATGCCGATGAAACTATACACCATTGCCTGGCAGAACCGCCCGCTGGTCTGTCTGGAGAACCGCCCGGGCCGGCTGACGCCGCTGCCCTATGAGACCATGAACCACCTGCTGGCAGACCGGCCGGACCACCGGGCGGGGTGCTGGAGAAGGCGGGCAAGGGCTCGGGCGAGTTTGCCCTGGCGGAGGTCCAGGTGCTCGCCCCCATTCCCCATCCCCGGCAGGATGTGATCTGCCTGGGGATGAACTATCAGAAGCACAAGACGGAGGCCGAGCGGTTTGACGCCGCGGCCTTCACCCGGGAAAAGGCCCAGGCGGTCTACTTTTCCAAGCGGGCCACCCACTGCCCCGGCCCCGGCGCCCCATCCCCGGCCACTTTGACCTGGTGGACAGCTTGGATTATGAGACGGAGCTGGCGGTGATCCTGGGAAGGGATGCAAAAAACGTCACGGGAGGCGGGAGGCCTTTGACTATGTGTTCGGCTATACCATTGTCAACGACGTGTCGGCCCGGAATCTCCAGACCGGCCATAAGCAGTGGTATTTCGGCAAGGGCCTGGACGGCTTTACGGTCATGGGACCCTGTATCGTGACGAAAGAGGCCTTTCCCCAGCCCCCGGCCCAGGCCATCCGCACCTGGGTCAATGGACAGCTGCGCCAGGAGGCGGTCACCGATCAGCTGATTTTTTCCATCCCCCACATTCTCCGGGAGCTCTCCCAGGGGATGACCCTACAGGCAGGCACCATCATCGCCACCGGGACCCCGGCCGGGGTGGGGATGGGCTTTGATCCGCCCCGGTTCCTGCGGGCGGGGGATGTGGTCCGCTGTGAGATTGAGGGCATTGGTGTTTTGGAAAACACCGTGGAAGGATAACAGAAACCAAACCGCCAGCGGCCTCAGCGCCGCTGGCGGTTTCATTGGTCAGTCAGGAAACGCTTCTTCCACGGGGAGGGGAACAAATCCTGGGCCAGCAGGTCGTCCAGTGTCTGCTCCAGTTGGGTCTGTCTCTCCTCCATCCCCGTCAGGAGGGCGGTGAGATTTTGGTCCAATTTCTGCTGCTGCTGCACAGTCAGATCGGCCGCGTCCTGCAGAAGGGCAAGGGTGGAGGGGTGCGAAACTGTTCCACGCGCTCGGCCAGACGGAGGGTTTGCCGGGCCGCGTCCAGGACGGTACGGCACTGGGCGCACAGATCGGTGAGACGTTGGAACCAATCTTCCCCTGGGCAAGGGCCTCTTCCAGGATACGCAACTGGCGGCTTTGGGGCAGGTCAGCGGCTTGGAGGGTTGTGGCCCGGCCTGCCGGGCGGCGGCAAAGGCGCTGTCACAGCCGGCCAGCGGTTCCAGGGAACGCTCAGTCTGAGCCAGATCGACCTGGGCCTGGGCCAGGTCCCAGGATGCCTGTTGGTCGTCGGCCTGGGCCTTTCGAAGGGTCTGCCGGGCTTCATCCAGCCGTTTTGCTTTGTCCCCGGCGATGGTGTAGAGAAGGCCCATGGGCCCCTTTGGATTCCAGGGTGGCCACCTCCTGTTCCGCGGCTTGCCTGGCCTTCCGGCAGGCTTCCGCCTGACGGAGAGGACCTGGCACCGGTCTGTCAGGGCAGCCCGCTGGGTCTCCAGCTGCTTTTTCCGGGCCGCTTGGGCCCGCAGCTGCCGGAAAGCAAGAAGGTCATCGTTTTGGTATGCCATAATGGGTTCCTTTCCCGATGGGCTGGAGCGAAAGGGACCCGTCCAGAGGGCGGGTCCCTTTCGAGAGAACATAGCGGGTGAAATTAGAAGATGCCCTGCTCCATCATAGCCTCAGCAACCTTCTTGAAGCCGGCGATGTTGGCGCCGGCAACCAGGTTGTAGCCCAGGCCATACTCCTCAGCAGCCTCAGCAGAGACTCTGTGGATAGTCTCCATCATCTTCTTCAGCTGGCCATCGACTTCCTCAACGGTCCAGACAGACGCTCGGAGTTCTGGGACATCTCCATAGCGGAAACGCCAACGCCACCGGCGTTAACAGCCTTGGAAGGAGCAACGATCAGGTGCTTCTGGCCCATCAGGAAAGGCAGAGCGTCGTTGGTGGTGGGCATGTTCGCAACTTCAATGTAGTACTTGATGCCGTTGGCAACGATCTGCTTCGCCTGCTCCATGTGCACATCGTTCTGGGTGGCAGACGGCATCACCACATCCGCCTTCACGCCCCAAGGCTTCTCACCGGGGAAGAACTCGACGCCGAACTTGTCGGCATAGTCTTGCACGCGGTTGCGGCCGGAGGCGCGCATCTCCAGCAGGTACTCCACCTTCTCGTCGGTGGACACACCGTCGGGATCGTAGACATAGCCGTCGGGGCCGGAGAGGGTCATCACCTTGGCACCCAGCTCCGTGGCCTTCTTGCAGATGCCCCACGTCACGTTGCCGAAGCCCGCGCAGGCAATGGTCTTGCCCTTGATGTCCTCGCCCTCGTGCTTGAGCACTTCCACCAGATAGTAGACAGCGCCGTAGCCAGTGGCCTCGGGACGGACCAGAGAGCCGCCGTAGGAGAAACCCTTACCGGTCAGAACGCCGTTTTCAAACACGCCCTTCAGGCGGCGATACTCACCATACAGATAGCCGATCTCACGGCCGCCCACGCCCATGTCGCCGGCAGGGAACGTCAACGTCGGGCCCGATGTAGCGATACAGAGCCTGCATATAGGACTGACAAAAACGCATGATCTCCGCATCGGACTTGCCGGCAGGGTCAAAGTCCGTACCGCCCTTGCCGCCGCCGATGGGCAGGCCGGTCAGGGAGTTCTTGAAGATCTGCTCAAAGCCCAGGAACTTGATGATGCCGGGATACACATTGGCCTGGAACCGCAGGCCGCCCTTATAGGGGCCAAGAGCACCATTGAACTGGCAGCGATAGCCGACGTTGGTGTGGGTCTTGCCGGCGTCGTCGGTCCACACAACACGGAAGGTGAACATACGCTCGGGCTCAACCATACGGCCCAGCAGGTCAACAGCCTCGTACTCGGGGTGTGCGGAGACAACGGGGTCCAGAGAGCTCAGGACTTCCTCAACGGTCTGAACAAATTCGGGCTCATTGCCGTGCTTTTTCTTAACGGTTTCAATAACGCTTTCGATATAAGCATTCATGATGTTTTGGCTCCTTCGTTGATAATTTATTTTTACCTGGCGACTCCAGGCGAAAATACAAGGATACTTGCAATTTGGAAGAATCACCTCAAAACTTCCCATTTGCAAATGAAAGTATAGCACGTCACTCCTCTAAATGCAACAATTATTTTGAAAAATTTCCGATAAAATTTGCGGCATCCCACAAATTTCTCAACCCTGGTTCGGGATGAAAGTCCAAGGAAAGGAAATTGCAAAAAGACGCCGAAATTGCATCGGCGTCTTTGCATTTGAGGTACAGAATGGGGGAAAGGCTGCAATTATTTCCGCAAGATGGTGTGGCAGGCGGCCAGGCGGAGAGGCTCAATGACCACCAGGGTGATGATGGCGGCGGCCCCCACCTGAATCAAATTGCCCGGGATGGAGGTGAGGGGCACCACCCAGTTTTGATAGATCACGGCCTCGGCCAGGTAGTATCCGCCGATCTTGATGGCGCAGGCCAGCAGCAGGGCCAGCAGATAGAAGGGGAAGGACTTTTTTCTTCTCGGTGACCGCCCCCACCACAAAGCCCATGCAGCCGACAATCACCAGGGTGAAGGGGGCCCACAGGGTCCAGCCGGAGAGCAGATCAAACAGCGCCATACCGATGCCCCCGGCGATCATACCGGTGCGCTTGCCAAAGAGAATGGCGGCCACGAAGAGGGGACGTTCCCCAGAGGGATGAGCCCGCCATTGGGGGCGAAGGGTAAGCGAATGTTCACCACGGCGGTGAACACATAGACCAGCACCAGGCAGATGGCGGTGATGGCAAGGGATTTCACAGAGACGGCGGTGCCGCGCTGGGCGGCGGTTTTTGTGGTCATGGGGAAGGGCCTCCCCTTTTCTGGGCTGGTTTTCTGACGTGGTCCCAGGATACCATGGACCTGGCCTGGTTCAAATCCCCAAAATAGAAGTTTTTTATAAGGCCAGGTGCGGCGGTACCAGGAAAGGGCCCAGGCCAGATCTCCCTTGCCGGTTGTCATCTGGCCTGCTTTCTGGTATCATACCTTATACTATTTTGATCCATTCCTTTGCAAAGGAGGCCTTTTATGGCAGAAGAAGCAGGACGCGCTCTGTGGGAGCGCATGGAGGCCCATCATAAGGCGGGTACCTCTCCCTCCACATGCCGGGGCACAAGGAGAACGCCGCGCTGGCCCCTACCCACCCGGCTGGGGGCCGAGCTGGATATCACGGAACTGCCGGAGTTTGACGACCTCCACGACCCTCCGGCGTGCTGGCCCAGGGATGGACCGGGCGGCCAAGCTCTGGGAGAGCCGGAAGAGCTATTTCCAGGTCAACGGCAGCACAGGCGGGCTGCTGGCGGCCATCCGGGCGGCCACCCGCCGGGGGGACCAAGTTCTGGTGGCCCGCCACTGCCACAAGGCTGTCTACCACGCCTTTGAGCTTTGCGGCCTGGACCCGGTGTTCCTGCTGCCCCCGGTGGAGGAGACCTTCGGCCTGGCCGGCTCCCTCTCCCCGGAGCAGGTGGCCCAGGCGCTGGAGGACCACCCGGGGTGAAGCTGGTGGTCTATCCCAGCCCCACCTATGACGGGGTGGTCAGCGACACGGCGGGGATCTGCGCGGCGGCCCATGCCAAGGGGGTTCCGGTTCTGGTGGACGAGGCCCACGGGGCCCACCTGGGGTTCCACCCGGCCTTTCCCCCGGCGCCATGGCCCAGGGGGCGGACTTGGCGGTGGCCAGTCTGCACAAAATGCTCCCCAGCCTGACCCAGACCGCCCTTCTCCACGCCGGCGGCAAGCTGGTTCCCCTGCCTCAGGTGGCCCGTCAGACGGGAATTTTTCAGTCCAGCAGTCCCTCCTACCTGCTCATGGCCTCCATGGACGGGTGTGTCCGGCTGCTGGAGGAGAAGGGAGAGGCCCTGTTTGCCGCCTGGCACCGGCGGCTGACGGAATTTGACCAGGGCATCCAGGGCCTGCGGCACCTGCGGGTGCTGGGCCATGGCCGGGAGGCGGGGGCGCACTATCCCGGCATCTTCGCCCTGGACCCGGCCAAGATTCTGATCTCCACCCAGGGGACCGGTCTGACCGGGTGGCGCTGCGGGACCTTCTGCGCCGGGAATACCGGATCGAGGTGGAGATGGCCCTGGACCACTATGTCCTGGCCATGACCGGCTTGGGCACCGACGACGCCATGCCGGCCCGCCTGGCCCAGGCCCTGCTGGCCATCGACGAAACCTGTGCCTCCAGCGAGGGACCCCTTCCGTTTTGACGGTGCCCGGTGCGCTGCCCCCCGCCGGTGTTCCTTGAGGAGGCCGCCCAGGCCCCGGGGGACTGAGCTTCCTCTACGACGCCATGGGGAAGGTGTGCGGGGAGTACATCTGGGCCTATCCCCCGGGGATTCCCCTCATCGCCCCCGGGAGGAGATTACCCCTCCCCTGGTGGGAGACGGTGGAGGGACTCTACCGGGCGGGGTCCGCCTGATCGGCACCCGGGGTAAGCCGCCCTTCACCACCTTTGCCCTGGGGGATCAGGACGGGTGAGCCAAGGGAGGGCGTTCCCGGCGGGGAGCCGGTTTCTTCTGGGCCGGCAGGCCCTGCTGATTCTGGACGGCTGCCTGTGGATGTTGGCCGGGGCGGCAGTGGCCTGGCTGGGACTTCGGGCCTACAGGACGCTGCCCCGGGTGGGGTGGGTCCGGCCCCTGCTGACCTTCTTGCTCTTCCAGGGACTGGACGGGCCTTTCCTGGCGGTCACCTGGAAGGAGACCCGGCGGATTCGCGGAAGCGCCCAGCCTGCCCGGCGGCCCATTTGGCAGGCGCTGGCGGGAAAGTCCTGGCTGGTGCTGGCCGGGTCCGTGGGCGGGAGCCTGTGGCTGTGGCGGTCCGGGTGGGTGCCGGCGGAGGCCGCAGCGGTGATCTGCACGGCCCTGGGCGGCGCCCTGGCCCTGGCGGGGGTCCTGTTCTGGGTGGCCCTGGTGCGGGCCCGGCGGCGGGCGGCCCGGGGGGAGGAGCACGTCCCTGATGGCAGCCCAAGGAGTGAAACAGAGTAAGGAGGAATACAAATGAAGATTGTCATGATAACAGGAAGCCCCCACCGGCACGGCACCTCGGCCCTGCTGGCGGATGCGTTTATCCAGGGGGCCCAGGAGGCTGGCCATACGGTGTTCCGCTTTGACGCGGCCTTCCAGGAGCTCCATCCCTGCCGGGCCTGTGAGCGATGTCACAACACCGACAAGGGCTGCATCTACAAGGACGGTATGGAGGAACTCAACCCCCATCTGCTGGAGGCCGACCTGGTGGCCTTTGCCTCTCCGATTTATTACTATGACTGGAGCGCCCAGCTGAAGCTGGCCATCGACCGGTTCTACGCCAACAGCACGGCCCTGCGTACCCCAAAAAGGCTGTCCTGCTGCTGACCATGGAGGACGACACCATGGAGTCCGCCGCCGGCGCGGTCCTCTCCTTCCAGGGCATGACCAATTACCTGGGCTGGGAGCGGGTGGGGTGATTTCCGCCCTCTCCTGTGGGGACTTGGCGGCCATGGAGCGCACCGATTATCCCCAACAGGCCTATGAATTGGGGAAAAACTTACGATAAAAAACCAGTGGGCCGCCCGAGAGCACCGGGCGGCCCATTTTTGTCCTGGAAGGAAATCCCTTGCGCGCCAAGGACTTTCCCAATGGTCGAGTGGAGAAACGGGGAAAAGGGTTGACAATTGGTCCGGTTCCTGTATGATTTTTTGTATGCCTGTATGAGGTCAACAATACAAAAACCCAAGCAAGAAAAGGAATGGAAACGGACATGAGCGAGAGAAAACAAGCGCCTGAGACCCCATGGTATCTCCGGCCCTTTGGGCCCTTGGTGTCTCTGGCGCTGCTGTGTGTGGTGTGGGGAGTCTACGGAAAGGCCCGGCTGTCCGGGCGCCGGACCCGGCCCAGCGGCCTGGCAGGTGGTGAGCCAGGGCTGCGTATACGATTTGGGGCGGGACCTGACCCGGCACAACTGCTTCCGGTACTGCAACCGGGGCAGCCTGTCTTCGGCCTATTTTGCCCAGGCTACGGCGGCGCTGTCCGACGGCCATATTTACCTGGCGCTGACCCACTCCAACAGTCCCGCCGGAGAGGTAATCGGGCTGTTTACCGGCCGGGCCTACAACCACATCTCCTGGCCTTTGACCGGGCGCTGAAAACATTGGTGAGCTACAACGGCGGCGGGGTGGGAGGCCCCGGCCTGAACCCGAGACCCTCAAGGCTGGCCGAGCGGAAGGGGGGCCTCGGTGCGGTGCCGCCTGGCGGCCACCCGCCATCAAAAACAGATCATGCTCAAGCGGCTGCGGAAAATCAACCAGGAGGGCAGCGCCTATAATCTGCTGGGCCTTCTTCCCATGTCCTGCCAGCCCAATATTATGTTCTGCTCTGCAGTTTGTCTACGCCATGCTGCGCCTGGCGGGGGCTGCACTATTTTCGAAAGAACCCCTTGCAGGTGCGCCCCACAGACTTTATTAGGAGGGGACCGCCGGGGGAGGCTGGCCTTTTGTGGCGGAGTTTACCTTTGACGGAGTTTGCCTGCACTGCCAGGATAGCATCCCCCAGATGAGGCCCACTGCGGGCTAACGGGAGGGGGCCATGACGCTGGAGAAGGATTCTCCAGCCAGGTCAGGGGAAAGGCGGTCTCCCGGGAAAAATAGCGGGTGCCATTGAGGTCCACCGCAGCGCCGTACCCCTCCGCCTGGGCGGCGGGGTGCAGTGTCAGCATACAGGTTTGCCCATCCTTCAAAATGGAGGGTAATTCCGTAGGTCCATCCTTCCCACTGGTTGGGCACTGCGGCATCCGGAGAGAACCGGTGAAGGTGATCCATCACATCCTGGATGACCCGCTGTGCCTTGTCCAGATGCCGGGCGCCAGTGGTCCTGTTTTTGGAATTCGACGCACGCCACTTTGCTCTGTGCGATAGGGAAACAGGCTTTTCTCTGTACCAAGGGTCAGTGCCTGTGCCGCCAGGACCACCAGGGCCAGGCAGAGAAGAAAGCCAAAAGGATGCGTTTTGCTGGCATAAAGTACCCTCCTCTTGGGCTGAATAGAATGTGGTTACCCGTTAGAACCAGGCGAAAACGGGCAGACTTTGCCCAGGCATTGATTGTTCTGCCCGGCGTAGTCGCACCGGATTGCGGGCACGGGCATAGAGAGGTGAAACCGTTCTTCGACAAATGCCGCTGCAGCCAGAAGCGATAGGTAGGAATTTCTGTTTGCAGCATCGAGGTCCTCCGATGGTTCCAATGGCATCCAGGGCACGAGCGGTCATCTGGTTGGAAAAAGGCCGAGGGGCTCTTTGCTGAGCGCGGGTGGCGTTTGAGAGAATGGAGAGAGACATTCTGTGCTGATTCCAGCACCGCAGGCCCCCAGAAACCGCAGGCGCCGCCGGGACGTGTTGCCCGCGGCGCTGAAGCTCACCAGCGCCGGCGCCAAGTCGATCTCACCGCCAGCGTTTCGGTAGGCGGTGAGCAGGCTGGCGCCAACCAGGATGTGGTGCTCTGGGCCGTGCATATGACAAAGGGCTGGGCCATCAGATGGTCCAAAATCTCAACCGGGTTTGCGGAGGTGGTTTCCAGGCAAGGGTGAGGACCTGGTCAATCCCTTTGGTATGGCAATTGGTTGCAAATGAAATGCCCTTTAATACAGCGGGTTTTGCTCCACTCTTTTTTTGTGGCAGAGCGCGCATTCCATTTTTCTGCCGCGGGTAAGATATTCCAGCGGCGCGCCGCAGAGCAGGCACTCTTCCTTCATGACCATTGTCTCCTCTCCGTTCTATTTTAAGAAAAGATAAGGTGATTATCATTATAGCATGTCCAAACGGTTCTCACAAGCCGGCCAGGGAAATCAAAGGGGTACCCATTGACATCCCTGGGAAAGTACATTATAATAACCCTGATTTATGACGTAACCCCCCGAAACGGGGGAGGAAAGGAGCGGTTTCTTATGAAGAGAATCCAGACCCTGGAGACCCGGGACCTGGCCAAGAGCCTGAAGACCGGCGGCTGCGGCGAATGCCAGACCTCCTGCCAGTCTGCCTGCAAGACCTCCTGCGGCCTTGCCAACCAGCAGTGCGAGAATACCAATCGCTGAGAACGCTGACACGGAAAGCTGCCGCCTGATCGGGCCCCGATCAAGCGGCACTTTTTTTCATTCGACGGAAGTGAGAAACAGATATGATCCATCAATACAAGCTCAATGGCTACAACATTGTCCTGGATGTTTACAGCGGCTCGGTTCATCTGGTGGACGAGGTGGCCTATGACATCATTGCCCTCTATGAGACCACCCCCCAGGAGGAGATTGTGGGCCCAGATGCTGGCCAAGTACGGCCACCGGGACGACGTGGATGAGGGGATTTTAGACTGCCTGGCGGACATCCAGGCCCTGAAGCAGGCGGGCAAGCTCTTCTCCCAAGACCTGTGGAAGGACGTGGAGCAGGAGGCCTTCCAACACACCAAGCCCGTGCTCAAGGCCCTGTGCCTGCATGTGGCCCACACCTGCAACCTCAACTGCGAATATTGCTTTGCCAGCCAGGGGAACTACCACGGGGACCGGGGGGCTGATGCCCCTTGCCGTGGGCAAGCAGGCCCTGGACTTTCTTGCCAGCTCGGGCAGCCGGGTGAACCTGGAGGTGGACTTTCTTCGGGGGCGAGCCCCTGATGAACTGGCAGGTGGTCAAGGACCTGGTGGCCTATGCCCGGACCCAGGAGCCCATCCACCACAAGAAGTTCCGCTTCACCCTCACCACCAACGGCATGCTGCTGGACGACGAGGTGACCGCGTTCTGCAACCGGGAGATGCACAACGTGGTCCTCAGCCTGGACGGCCGGAAGGAGGTCCACGACCGGCTGCGGAAGAAGAACCTGGCCGGGGTGGGGGAGCTATGACATCATCGTCCCCAAGTTCCAGCGGTTTGTCCAGCAGCGGGGAGACCAGAGTTACTATATGCGGGGAACCTTCACCCATGACAATGTGGACTTTGGCCAACGACATTTTCCATATGGCCGATCTGGGCTTTACGGAGCTGAGCATGGAGCCGGTGGTGAGCCCGCCGGGCGAACCCTGGGCCTCACCCAGGAGGACCTGCCCAAACTCTTCCAGCAATATGAGCCCTGGCCCAGGAGATGCTAAAACGGGAGCGGGAGGGCCCATCACCTTCTACCACTACATGCTGGACCTGGAGGGGGGACCTTGCCTGCACAAGCGCATGTCGGGCTGCGGCTCGGGCACGGAGTATCTGGCGGGACCCCCGGGGAGCTCTTCCTGCCACCAGTTTGTCAACGACCCCGGCCTACTCCATGGGGGATGTATGGAAGGGGGATCACCAACCCCCAGCTGGGGAGAAATTCC
>VOFB01001982.1_pt1 | contig 17069 bp, 29 predicted proteins | sample 5384141 | NCBI WGS metagenome assembly VOFB01 (sample SAMN12384721, study PRJNA508395) | human gut metagenome | isolation source: healthy gut A | host: Homo sapiens | reverse complement strand
TTTCCTGCTGACGTATATCCTACCAGTGCTGCCACTTTCATTCCTGACTGATTCCGCTGACTGCGGAGCAATTCTCTGTGCCGCTCCACATCTGCCAGTTCTTTTTTCAGACGACTGATCCGCTCCCGGATAAGACGGCGATCCATTTCCAGCTTTTTTCTCCCCGGACCTCTTGTACCGATTCCGCCGCCCAGTCTTGACAGTGATCTTCCCAGTCCCGACAGACAGGATGCCCGGTATCTGAGCTGCGCCAGTTCTACCTGGATCTTTCCTCTCCCGATACAGCTCTTGCGGCAAAATATCCAGGATCAGAAGCGTTCTGTCCAGTACTTTGCAATCCAGTTCTTCTTCCAGATTGCCAAGCTGGTACTGCTCAGTTCATCATCACAGATGATCCCTGTTGCCTCAGTTTCCCACAACAGTTCTTTTTTAATTCGATCAGTTTTCCACGCCCGATATAGGTTGCCGGGTGTACGCACTCCTGGTCTGGATCAGTCTGCCAGTCACCTCAGCCCCTGCTGTAGCCGCAAGCTCTGCCAGTTCATCCAATGACCGTTCTGCAGTCTCACCGCCTTCTGTATCCACGCCCACCAGGATGACGCGTTCTCTGATATCATCCATATTATACATCTCCATTTTACCTCGTCTGCAAAAATTCTGCTTCTTTTCGCTACTGATTCATCCTCTGGATAAGCCGCCTGATATTCTGACATTTTTTCTTTTGCCATTTCCCAGTCTGCGGTCTTTTCCAGACAGATGATCTCATTATATTTCATCTCCTGAAGCAACGTCTCCTGCTTCTTATCTTCCTGCTTCTTATTTCCCTGCTTTTCTTCTGCCAGTGCGATTCCCTCCTGGATATACTCCAGGGCTTTTGCATAATCCTCCTTGCAAAGAGCTGACGTTCCGGCAAGATTACACAGCTCTGCCGTCTTTACTGTCCCATTATCAAAAAGCCTTTTCCAGCATCTCCAGTGCCTGATCATACTGCTTCTGCTCATAGTATGTCATTCCAAGTCCACAATATCCTTCTGCTGCTTCTTCTTTATCATCACTTCCTGCTGCCTCTTCAAAAGAAGCGATCGCAGTATCATAATCTCCCTGCTCCAATGCCTCTGTTCCATCTTTTACTGTATTTCCGCATCCTGCCATCATGCACATTGCACTGACAGCCATCACTAATACCATTCTCTTCTTTTTTCATTTTCTGCTCTCCCGTTAAAATTAAACAAAAAACCGGATACAGGAAATGTACCTGAGCAAATCATCTTCCCCTATCCGGTTTCTCTCCTTATTCAGTTTTTATTTCGGCTTTTATAAAGCACTAATCTTTTCTGCTGACTTTTTCAGCCTTTTTGATCTTCTTTTTTTTTAGGGTCTTCTGCTGCAGACTCCGCTGACATCAGCTTCTGTTCTTCTCTGCTTCCGATTACATCCCGGCAGACTCCTTCCAGCCGTTCCCGATCTGATTCTTTTAAAATGCACTCCTGGATTGCTTCATTCAACTGAAGCATCTTCTCATCCAGCTCTGAAACCATCTTCGCACACTCTCTTAAATCACGGCTGATGTATTCCGGTGCGTTTCCTCGAACTTATAATAAATTTTATGCTCCAGGCTTGCCCAGAAATCCATGGCGATCGTACGGATCTGAATCTCGACCTTCGTATCTACCACACTGTCTGAAAGAAAGATTGGTACGGAAACCAGCATATGATAACTCTTGTATCCGCTTTCTTTCGGATTCTTTGATATAATCTTTAATTGATAATACTTTCAGGTCACTCTGATTCCCGATCATCTCTGCCAGCCGGTATATATCGGAGGTAAAGAGCAGATCAGCCTGACACCTGCTATATCATTGATATACCGGACCATATTCTCGATCGAGGTCTCATAACCGTAACGCTTTAATTTCTTCACGATACTTTCCGGTGTCTTAATTCTGGTCTTGATATGCTCAATGGGATTATACTGATGCACATGCTGGAATTCATCATTCAGGATTTCAAGCTTGGTGCCGACTTCTTTCAGTGCCGCATTATATAAAAATATCACGGTCTTCCAACTGTCAACATCCTCATAGCTCTTAACTGCAGCTTCAACCTGTTGTTCACTTTTCATCGTGGACATCTCCTATTTGGTTGTTATTTCTTTCTTTAGTATACCATGGATTCTTCACAGTGTCACACGATTGCTGATATCCTTTATATATTTTTAAGGATTTTAAAGTTCCAGTTTCATGTCTCCCGGATGAATCCATTTTTCTTTCTCATCAGTTCTGAAATTCCAAGTGTCACAACAGCCGGAAGGACAAACTGATTGTAATCATTTTAACCAGAACGATCATTGGATCTTCTGAAGCCGTCATGACCTGCCATGTCATCAAAGGCCCTACCAGTCCGGCTGTTCCCATTCCTGAACCCGTAGCATTATTGGTCATATGAAGCAGCATCGTGCTGACCGGCCCAAGGATCGCACTTGACAGGATCGGCGGAATCCATATCTGAGGATGCCGTATGATATTCGGCATCTGAAGCATGGACGTTCCGATTCCCCTGTGCCAAGCCACCCAGTTTATTTTCACGATAACTTGCGACTGCAAAATCCGATCATATTACAGCAGCAGCCAACTGTCGCAGCTCCCGCTGCCAGTCCCGACAGATTCAGAATCACCCCTGATCGCTGCGGAACTGATCGGCAGTGTCAGAAAGATTCCCATCAGAACCGATACTACAATGCCCATCAGAAACGGCTGCTGTTCTGTTCCCCAGTTGATCAGTGACCCGAGCCATGCCATAAATTTTGAAATCGGCGGCCCTGCAACCAGTCCCACTACAGATCCTGTACCGATACATACCAATGGGGTAAGAATAATATCCAGTTTTGTCTTTCCTGTCACTAAAATTCCAATTTCAATTGCAAGATAAGCAGCAATGAACGCTCCCAGCGGCTCTCCCGGTCCTGCCAGAACCAGATTGCCATCGACGATCAGTTGTCCTGCCAGCAGTTTTGACGCAAATGCACCGATCATTCCGGCTACTGCAGCCGAAACCGTCACTAACTGCTGTGCCTCCAGCTTTCTCGCCACTCCGACACCAATACCTGCTCCGGTCAGGCCTGCAGCCACTTTTCCGATCATATAGATCAGATTCCCATAATCACCGCCCACAAATAAGCCGATCTGCTGTATGATCGTTCCTATAATGAGCGTCGCAAATAAGCCCTGTGCCATACCACTGAGGCCATCAATAAATATTCTCTTCATTTCTTCTCTCCAATTTTACTTCCTTTTACCTATTTCAGCAGAATACCCCAGCCTTTTTCAACTGCTCCGCTGCATTCCTCTCCGGACTCCAGCGGCTGCCCCTCCTGATCCAGAAGTTCCGGTATTGCAGCTGCCTTTTCCTGCCGATAATCTGTCAGAAGCCAGCTTATAACATTTACATTATCCGGTCTGCCTGCCACCACTTCCGGCACCTGCATAGAAACAATCTGCTCCAGGAAATCAATATCCACCTGATTCTCCTTACAGTAAAGCAGCAGATTCTTATAAATGCAAAGATATACCCCTTGCATACGCCTTCTTCAAAATCTCCGTAAACACTCTGGGCTGCCTGCTCAAAGCCATTTTTTTCTATCAGTGACAGAATTACTTTTCCATATACTTCTTCCTTTAAATATGCTTCTAAAGTCTCCAAATCTGATGCATTGCATTCTCTGATCATTTCTTTATCCCCATTTCACTTTTCCGTCTGTTTTCTGTTACCTTATCTACTATAACAAAATCCATTCCCTCAGGCAACGGGATTTTTCAATTGGGATTTTTTTCTGTCTTATTGGTTTTTTATCTTCAATATGATAGAATAACCGGAGATAACTTTCTGAAATGTGACTGTTAAGTCTGATCTTTGCTGATCTTGGACTTTTTAAATGAAAGAGGTAGACATATGTTCCGTTTATGGGGAAAAAGAATTTAAAGATAACCGAATGTTAAAGGATCTCGTCATTTGTGATGAATCCGATGATACCCGTACGCATAAAATTTTTCATGCCCTGGATGAAATCTGCTATGAATTTGATCTGAGTAAACCTCTGTGGCTTGATTCCACGATCAATGAATTTAAACGCCATTCACGTGCCAGATTTTATCAGGATTCTTTCATTGATGAAATTGATTTTGATTATCTTGAAATTCAGATCATTGAGGAATAATTACGGAATCATTATAAGATGTTGGGGGCAAAAGCCCCCAACAATGAGGATTTTAAATTTTTTCATTTTTTTAATTTTGGGTGTTGACAATTTTCAATTCATCCTATATAATTAAATTCGCTGTTGAGGAACAGTGATATGTGCGATTAGCTCAGCTGGATAGAGCGTCTGACTACGGATCAGAAGGCCGGGAGTTCGAATCTTCTATCGCACGTCAAAAGAGATTGCAGATTGCAATCTCTTTTTTTTGTTGCCCATCCAGACATCAGATGCAATGATACAGACATAACAAGATGTCGGGGCAAAAAAGCCCCCGACTCATTCATGCGAGCAACAAACCAAAGTCTGTGCCTGCTTTTTATTTTGCAAACTTCTCTATCTGAGATGCGATCAATGCCTGATCTTCAAAGTAGTTGATCTTCATGGCTGCCTTTACTTCTTTCAAGGTCTGTGCAGCAACTGCTTCTGCTTTCTCACTTCCGGTCTTCAGAATTTCATAAACTGCCGGAATATCCTTCTGCCACTCTTTTTCTGCGGTTCCTGATCGGCTCTAACTCGGCCTGAAGTACATTATTCAGAAAACGTTTCACTTTCATATCTCCCAGTCCGCCGCGCTGATAATGCTCTTTCAGTTCATCCAGATTCTTATATTCCGGCAAAAATTCCGGGAAATATTCCGGTCTGCAGAATGCATCCAGATAAGTAAATACGGTATTTCCTTCGAGTTTTCCCGGATCTTCGATACGGATATGATCCGGATCTGTAAACATACTGAATACCTTTTTCTTGATCTCATCCGGCTCTTCTGACAGATAAATACAGTTGCCTAAAGATTTGCTCATCTTTGCTTTTCCGTCAATACCCGGAAGACGCAGGCACGCTTCATTCTCCGGGAGGAGAATCTTCGGATCTACCAGAGTCTCACCGTACACAGAATTAAACTTATGTACGATCTCCTGTGTCTGCTCGATCATCGGCATCTGATCCTCTCCAACCGGAACGGTCGTTGCCTTGAATGCAGTGATGTCGGCTGCCTGGCTGATCGGGTAGGTGAAGAATCCAACCGGGATGCTTGCCTCGAAATTTCTCATCTGAATCTCTGACTTGACAGTAGGATTCCGCTGAAGTCTGGATACTGTCACCAGGTTCATATAATAAAACGACAGTTCACATAACTGCGGAATCTGCGACTGGATAAATAAAGTTGACTTTGCAGGATCCAGACCGCATGCAAGGTAATCCAAGGCTACCTCTATAATATTCTGCCGGATCTTTTCCGGATGATCTGCGTTATCTGTCAGCGCCTGAGCATCGGCAATCAGAATAAAAATATCGTCGAACTCTCCCGTATTCTGAAGCTCTACCCGACGCCTCAACGATCCAACATAATGTCCCACATGGAGCTTTCCTGTCGGACGATCACCGGTAAGCATAATCTTTTCATATTCTTCCGTCTCCTTCTGATTTTCTCGTATTGTTCTTAATTATAACACTAATATTCTTCCTTTTCTACTAGATTTCTTCTAAAAAGCCAGGGTACATTCCACACCCTGGCCTGAAAATTTATTTATTCTCCTGTAATACGGCACGCTTCATATATCCCGGCACCCGCTTTTTTTCCGGTGCATATACGATCTGATAAAGAACAAATGCCATCACCGCTGCTCCTATGACATCAAGTACTGAATGCTGCTTCAGAAACATCGTCGCAAGTATGATCAGTCCCGCCAGCACATACGCTGAAATGCAGACTGCCTTATGCGTTCTCACTTTCTCACTCTCATGGATCGCTATACATGCACATAAGGAATTAAACACATGCAGGCTCGGAAATACATTGGTACAGGTATCTGTCCTGTAGAGAACCCTCACCGCATCCACAAAAATATTCTCCCGTTCAAATACCACCGGTCTGAGATCCTGTCCGTTCGGGAAAAAGGTACAGATAATCAGGAAAATCGTCATCCCGGCAAATGAGATTGCTGCCAGCTTATAAAATCCTTGCACATCCGTAAAGAAAAAGTACAGAAATACAACAGCAATAAACGCAAACCACATCAGATACGGTACGATAAAGTACTCAATAAAAGGAATCCTTTCATCCAGTGCCGTCTGCATCACATGATACTTTGTCGTAACATGCTTCTCCAAAAATAAAAACCACGGCATATAAATAAACGCATACAAAAATACCCACATATGCTTATACTTTTTAAAATGCCCCTGCCTTTGCTCTCCACTTCATACACGACACTCCCTCTGCCATCCGCGTGGACTTCCGAACAAACCACTCTGTCCCAACTGCTCTTTTCTGAATCCTTTCTTTGTAACACGCCCGATTATAGCACGATTTATTTTAAACCTCAACCAACTTCATAAGTTTTTAACATTTCTTTCAGAAATCTTAGGTTTTATCCACATCCGGTTACCGACTTATTCCTCTGCTTCTAATTTAATGATGCCAGGGTCAAAAGGTCTAATCCCACATGAGCTTGCTCATAGGTTGGTGAAAGACCTTAGGACCCGCCCCGATATGAGCATAAAAGTGGGATGATAATCCCACGATATGCGAATATTGGGTAGGATTGTGGGAGTGTGTAGCACGGAGCAATCCGCAGGCATCAAAGTCGGGGGTTTTTGCCCCGACATCATTTAATTCAAAAATATACATATCAAAAAGATCTTTTGCTGCCCTCAGATCTTTCTCACCGTGCAGTGTCCACGCTGCCACCGGTGCATGAAACAGCTTTTTATTTACCAAAAATCCCGGATTTTTCCGGTCTGCCCATTTATAAGAAATAAAATCCGGTCTGCACATACAGTTGCTCAGTAAATATTTTACGCAGAATCTAATGCATAATGCGTTGTATCCGGCTTCCTGGTAAGATTTTCAGAAAGCTGTCCGCGGGGAATCTCATTTCTGTGCTTTTCATCCACCGCAGCACCAGACTGTTAAAAGACTGGACCATATATTTCCCTCTGTATCCCTGCAGTTCTTCATCCAGCCTCCGGCAGACTTCTGTATCTGCACTCAGGGAGCTTTACTTCTATCAGAAGAGGAACTTTTCCATCAACCAGCCGAAGAACTTCTGAAAGAAGCGGGATCTTTTCCCCGGTTCTGCTTAACCGGTAAGTTCTCATACGGGCATAATCCGTCTCTTCCACTTTTCCTTTTTCTCCGCATATTCTTCTGAAATCATCATCATGAAAGACAACCAGCTTTCCATCTTTTGTAAGATGCACATCCAGCTCAATCCCATAGCCGGCTTCTATCGCCGCCTGAAACGCCGGGATCGAATTTTCCGGGATTCCCTTTTTTATGTCATGCAGCCCCCGATGAGCCCATTTCACTCCAAAAACGGATGTACCCTGCGTCTCCCCGACAATCTCGGTGCGAGCAAATACAGCAGAATTACATTTCCCAAAAAGTAAAACCAACAGAACGATCAAGATCCCTTTCATCATAACCACCATTACTCCTTATTCTGTAATGAATCTTATTTTTCTTCCATCAACCGTACTTTCATTTCATTTCTTAAAAGATTGGCTCACCGTCTGTATGTATCGGCAGTGTACTGCCTGTAGAAACTTCTGCACTGCGGCATTGAAGGATCGTAACGCCACGGAACTTTGTATGCTTTCCAAAGAATGCCGTCGGCAACAGACACAGAATCTTCTTTTTGGAGAGGTCTGCTGCCACCATGATATCCAGCTTTCCGTCAGACGGAGATGCCTCCGGGCAGAATTTAAATCCGCCACCTTCGTATTTCTGATTCATAAATGCCGCAAAATATGCACGTTCAAACCGATGCACACTTCCGTCATCCAGCCGGATCTCCATCCTCACCGGCTGATCCTTCAGCAGCCGGTTGAGTGCAACCACTGCATAACTCAGCTTTCCAAGCTTTAAGCGGTTTAAGATCTTCTTCCATTTTGAGATGCACACTTCATGGCACACTGCCGCATCAAATCCCATCCCCTGCACTGACCAGGAATCGTCTTTTTTCCCACCAAGTACCAGCTCTCCCACATCCAGTTTCTCAATCTTTTCCGAGTTCAGGATCAACTCCAGTGCCTTTTTGCATCTTTCGGGATCCCCATGCCTCTTGCAAAATCATTACTCGATCCGGTAGGAATATATCCAAAGCGTTACTTTAGACGGATTTTTAATTCCATTGATCACTTCATTCAGTGAACCATCCCCGCCAAGCACAATCATCGTATGCTCTTCCTCATCTGCTGTGATCTCAGTTGCGATCCTTTCCGCATCTTTTTTTTCTGCCGGTCATTCTGACTTCATAGGAGACCCGCCTTTTTTTCAGTTCCGGCTCAAGCTGACTCCACAGCAGCTCTCCCTGTCCTGTTCTTGATTTTGGATTTACAATAAAATGTAGTCCATCAATTTTTCTCCACTTCGCACAATGTACTTTCCAGATATTTTCCAAGCGAACGGCTCATATTTCCTTCAAAATCAGCTTCTCCGTTTCTCAGGCACCACTCAAATACATTTCCGATCACGATCATTCTGATATCGGTCGTAAACTCTTCAATGCTGACATTCAGCTTTACCACTCCTGCTTCGATCGCCTTCTCCACATACGTCTGCACTGTCACGATCGGATAGGGACGCTCTGTTCTGATTGCTGCATTCAATGCCTGGTTCTTCGTATCGTAATACCCCGACATAAATTCCACGCCCAGTTCCCGGCAATACTTCACATAATTCATGTAGACCTGAATGATTCCCTGCTCTACACCACCTGCATTCTCCGGGATTTCCAGCAGATCCGGGTTGATCGTCGGCTGTTCCTCAATATAGTAAGACAGCAGATCATCTTTTGTCTTGAAATGATGATAAAAGCTGCCATTGGAAACTCCGGCCTCCTCACAGATATTTTTAATAGAAAGTTCTTCATACCCTTTTTTTCTGAAGGATTTTCTTTGCTGCCTGAAAGATCTTTTCTCTCGTTTCCTGCGATTTACGCTGCTGCCTGGAAAGTTCTACTTTTTCACTCATTAAAATTTACACTCCTGTATGAATTAAAAAGAAATTCCAGTTTACGACTATCCTCAACTTCTACTTTGAATTTCTTCTTATGATGCACTCAGTATAGCACAAATACCGATTGGTTTCAAGAAAACCGAGTATACTCTGTATTCTACATGCAAACTGTCCTTACCTATTGCTTTTTACACACTGCACCCAGGTATTTCTCCTGCAAGCCTTTATGACTGATATGCTGCAAATGCAGATGGCATCGGATACTTCTTTTCCAGCTCTTCTTTTTTCTGCAAATATCACCTGCTCACTCCATATCTTCTGATCCAGTTCTCTTTCCAGCTCATCCACGATCACTTCGTATCCTTTCATCTGCCATTCTACATGACTGAAAATATGCTTTGCATCCGGGAGCTTTTTTCACCCGCACCGGAGTCAGTCCCAGTGACTTGGCATATTCGATCACTTCCTTCTGCTTCAGATGTCCTTCTACATTTGAAATTCATATAAGCCGGCAAACAGACCTGTATCCGGTCTTTTCCGGATTGCCACTTCTTCATTATCACAGAATCTCAGGATCGTCTTTTTTCAACTCTTCTTTCTTTTGCTTTTTTCTTTACCGGATACTCCAGTTCACATCCATCCCGGTGTGCAAGGCATAAATGACTGACCGGACAGATCTCACACTTCGGTTCTCCTCCCGGCAGACATACGATTGCCCCCAGTTCGATCAGTCCCTGATTAAAATCTCCCGGTGATTCCTTTGGGATCACCTCTTCCAGTAAACTTTCCACTTTTTCCTTGTTGATGCTTTCAGAATATCATCCGCATCTTCCAGAATCCGGGACACAACCGGAATACATTTCCATCTACTGCAGGCTTTTGCAGATCATAGACAAAAGAGCCGATCGCTCCTGCCGTATAATTGCCAATCCCTTTCAGTTCCCGGATTTTCTCATAAGTTTCAGGAAATTTTCCGCCATACTGTTCCATGATCTGTTGTGCAGCAAGCTTCAGATTTCTTGCCCGGTTATAATATCCCAGCCCTTCCCAGAGCTTGAGCAGCTTATCCTCTTCCACATTTGCCAGTGTTTCTATATCTGGCAGTTCTGAAAGGAATCTTTCATAATAAGGCTTTACTGCCTCCACCCTGGTCTGCTGAAGCATGATCTCCGAGATCCACACCCGGTACGCATTGATATTTTTCTCCACGGCAGATCTCTGCGGTTTTTCCTGTACCATTCCACGATCAGCGGTACCGTTTCTTTCATTTGCGGACTCTCCAGCACTACATCCACCGGATCACAGATCCTGATCTCATCTTTACTGACTTCACAGTCGTACGCCAAGATCTTCACACCGGCCGCCTTTGCTCTTTTCAATGCCTCTGCAAACTCCGGCTGTGTCTTTTGATTTGGAGTAAAATAACGAACTTCCTTCATCTGGATCACGAAAAGAGGATTGCCTCATAGCCTTCTTTTTTGCTTTGATCAGTTCTTCTATATGCCTGACGGCTCTCTCACTCGGTGCATCCGGAAACAGACAGACTCCGTCTTCTTCCAGTGTCACCCCTTTCACTTCTATAAAAGCTTTTTTCCCTCCCCTCTGCATAAAGATCTAATCTTGAATCTCCATAGGTTATCTCCGGACGGATACACTGGATTTCTTTGAACAGATTGCCGGTTTGCAGCCATTCTTCCACGCACCTGTTCGGAATCTGTGAATCCAGATTGACCAGCCTTTCTCCTTTTTTTCACCGCGATCAGATCCCACAGGGTGGCACGCTTTTCATTTTCACTTTTCTGCAAATATACTTCTGCCCCGGGAATCAGCAGTTCTTCACACCGGCCTGTATTTTTCACATGAACTTTTCTCTTTTTTCCTTCCAACTCCACATAAGCAACAAACCGGTTTCCCGCTCAAGAAAGACAGCTTTTTTCTATCCGTTCGTATTTCATTTTATTCTCCTCTTACTGAAAAAAGATCCTTTGAATTTTTCGTATGCCCGGCAGCTCAAAACTTTGGCACTTTCCATTATATGTCTGGCAACAAAAATATCTGCTCCGTATTATATCACAGAACAGATATTTTATCATTTTCTATAAAATGATGTCGGGGGCAAAGCCCCCGACTTTGATGCTCATATCGGGGGGGTCAAAGGTCTTTCACCCACCTATGAGCAAGCTCATGTGGGCTTAGACCTTTTGACCCTGGCATCATAAAATTTTTGAAAGAAATTCCTTCAGTCGTGCATCCTTTGATGTTCAAAAACTCCTGCGGACCGGCTTCTTCTTTGATCTGACCGTCATCCATGAAAAGGACCCTCGATGCCACTTCTCTCGCAAACCCCATCTCATGGGTAACAACTACCATGGTCATTCCGGTCTGTGCCAGTTCTTTCATGATCTCCAGTACTTCTCCGACCATCTCCGGATCCAGCGCGGAAGTCGGCTCATCAAAGAGCATCACATCCGGATTCATCGCAAGAGAGCGGATGATCGCAACTCTCTGCTTCTGACCGCCTGATAAAGTGGACGGATAGACATCTGCCTTATCCTCCAGTCCGATCCTGGTAAGAAGCTTCAAGGCATTTTCCCGACTTCTTTTTTGATCTGTTCCTTTGTCGTAGTGATCGGAACAAGAGCTTCTTTCTTATCTTTTCCTCTGAAAACATTTTTGAACTGAATCCTGCGGTTCGCTCTTTTTTGCTTTCTTCAGATCCCTGCACTGCAGATATTCCGGTGCCATCATCACATTCTGCAGAACCGTCTTATTGTTAAAAAGATTGAAATGCTGGAATACCATTCCCATATGGCGGCGATGAACATTAATATCTACTTTCATATCTGCAATATCAACACCGTTAAAAATGATACTTCCGCCTGTCGGATCTTCCATACAGTTTAAGCACCGCAGGAAAGTACTTTACCGGAGCCGGATGGTCCGAGTACAGCAACGATATCGCCTTTGTTGATCGTGACATTAATTCCCTTCAGGATCTCTTTGTCCCCGAAGCTTTTTCTAAGATTAATTACGTCTATCACTCTTCTTCAGGCTCCTTTCCAAGATTTTTACAAGCAGCGTTATGATCAGTACAAGTGCGATATAGATCAATGCCATTACAAGATATGGTACCATAAACTCGTAGCTGTTTGTTCCGATATAGTTGAATGCAACATAAAGATCGGCAGCACCAACAAAGCTTACAACTGATGTCTCCTTGACAAGTGCGATAAACTCATTTCCAAGTGTCGGCAAAATATTTTTTACAGCCTGTGGAATCACGATCTTTGTCATACTTGTCCCAAAGCTCAGACCCACGGCACGTCCTGCCTCCATCTGTCCCGGATCTACTGACTGAATACCACTTCGCATAATCTCAGATATGTAGGCGCCGCTGTTCAGACCAAATACAACCATTGCGACCTGCACACCGGTAATTTTTACTCCAATGATCGGAAGCAATACATAGTAAAATACAAGCAGCTGGACAACCATAGGTGTTCCTCTGAAGAGTGCCACATAAAAACTGCAGATATGATTCAGCACCTTTGGCAGTGTCTTGTATTTCGGGATCACCCTTACTGTTGCGATCAGAGTTCCGATCACAATACCGATAATGAGACCGCAGATTGCGATCATCAATGTATTCTGCAAACCCTGCAGTACTTTTACATAGCCGTTCTGATCCAGAAAAATTTCTATAAATTTATCTACTTTCTGACTGAAATTGCCCATAAGTTTCCTTTCTTAAAAAAGGAAAATGCCGCAGCATACGTTGCCTGCATTTCCCTTTCTCTTCTCTTTCCTTCAACAGTACTGCACTGTGGCAGATCACTGTCCGTTTCCCTGATCCTACTGAACCTCGTTGATTGCTGTTGTGATTGCAGATGCAGGAGCGGCATCAATGATAACATAATTGATATTTCCATTGAGCATATCCTGTACTGCCAGAGAACCACTCTTATAAGTTACGCATTTTGCCGGAAGTCCTGGGAAATCCCATTCTTCGCTTCCTTCAACATAATACTGTCCTGTTGTTCCCTGCTGAACACCGATCTTATCAGACTCTTTCAGTTCTGCAAGTTTCGCTGCCACATCATCTGCACTCTTGCAGTCATCGAATGCTGTATCGTTGCTTGGTACGATCAGACGCTGGGATGCTGAATAGTAAGAATCTGTAAAGGTTACATACTTTTCTCTCTCTTCATTGATCGTCAGACCTGCCATTGCAATATCACACTTCTGCTGGCTTACAGACAGACATACTGCATCAAAATCCATATTCTCGATTACAAGTTCTTTTCCAAGCTTCTCTGCAAGAAGGGATGCGATCTCCATATCGATTCCATAATAATCTTCACCCTTTGTATACTCGAAAGGCTCAAATGCTGCATTTGTTGCAACAACGAGCTGATCCTTTGTGGTATCAAGCTTTGCTGACTTTACTGCCTCCGGCTCTCCATCTGAGAAATACTTATTGCAGATCTCATCCAGTGTACCGTCCTCTTTGATTGATGCAATAAAATCATTCACTTCGTCAAGAAGTTCCGGCTGCTCTTTATCAACACCAAATGCATACTCTTCATTCGTAAGGTCGATATCGATTACTTTTGCAGTCACTTTTTCATTGTTTCCGCCGCATCCAACCAGCATACTGGCTGCAAGTGCTGCTGACAGACATACTGCTAAAAATTTTTTCATGTCTCTTTCCTCCTGATTTATCCATTATTTTTCTGCATAAACATACAGATTATCTTAATAATTTTAACATACTTTTCACATAATGCAAGTAAATCGCCCTATATTTTCTGTTCTCCGATCTACTTTTATGTATTACAGTAATGCTGAAATTCCAAAGTAAAGGAATACGATGATTCCAAGTACGATCCGGTAATATCCAAATACTTTGAAATCATTGTTTCTGATATACTTCATCAGGAACTTGATTGCAATAATCGATACTCCAAACGATACAAGCATTCCAAGCAGCAATAAAAACACCTGCATTGGTGTAAATGCGAGTCCAAACTTGAATAACTTCAATGCACTTGCACCGAACATAACCGGAATCGCAAGAAAAAAGGTAAATTCTGCTGCTACTCCACGGGATACTCCCAGTGCCAAAGCACCTACGATCGTTGCTCCTGACCGATGTTCCGGGGATCATCGCCATCATCTGGAAGACTCCGATCAGAAGAACTGTCGGAACAGACAACTGGGACAGCTTCGTCACCCTCGGTTCTCTTTTTTGCATTAATATTCTCTATGACAATGAATAAAATACCATACAGGATCAGCATAAATGCAACCACATACGCATTGCTCATCTTTGCCTCTATCCAGTCATTCAATAACAGTCCCACGATCATTGCCGGGAGCGTTCCGATAATCACTTTGATCCACAACTGGATCGTCATCATCTTTTGCTTCTGCGTCTTCGTTGGTGAAAATGGATTCAGCTTATGGAAATAAATCACCACTACTGCCATGATCGATCCAAACTGGATCACTACATTGAACATATTTTTGAATGCATCATTCTGCTGGAGCTTAATCAGTTCTTCCACCAGAATCATATGCCCGGTACTGCTGATCGGAAGCCATTCCGTGATTCCCTGCACAATACCAAGAATAATTACTTTTAATGCCTCTAACATACTTCTCCTCCTTCTAGTACAAACCGTTCGATTGCCTTCGCTACTCCATCTTCTTCATTACTTCCTGTAATATAATCTGCCGTTGCCTTTACTTTCTCTTCGGCATTCGCCATCGCCACTCCAAAACCGGCTTCCCTCAGCATCGGCTCATCATTATCGCCATCACCAAACGCCATGATCTCTTCTCTTTCAATCCCGAGCCTCTTCCCCAGTTCCACCAGACCGCTTCCCTTGTTCACTCCGGCTGCATTTACTTCTATATTATATTTTAATGAACCGACAATCTCCACTTCTTCCAGTGTCTCCAGTTCTTTCCATGCCCTTGCCCGTTCATCCAGATCAGCGAACAACGCCTGCACTTTATCCAGACTGCGGGATTCCCGATCGACCAGACCAAAAATATCCTCTGTCGGAATACGGGTTGTTCTTATATATTCCCACATATTCGGATTATGATGATACCGTTCCACATGAAGCATCTTTTCTGCCTCCGCATATCCCTGACCATCAAAATATACCTCTTGTAGGGTATCATATTTCGCACAGATTTCAATATCTTTTTTCGCCTTATCCCGACTCAGAAGCTGCTCCATAAGAACGCTCCCATCCTGCGTACGGACAATCCTTGCTCCATTCGATGTCAGTGCATAATCCATTCCCGGAAAACTTTTCAGGAACTCCGGCACTCCCATCCACGGGCGTCCTGTTGCAACAAGAACTGTAACGCCCTGACGGATTGCCTCTTCCATCACCTGCCTTGTATAAGGTGTCAGCTCCTTTTATCATTCAATAATGTACCATCCAGATCAAGTCCGATCATCTTAATCTTTTGCATGCTTTTCTGCTCCTCCTGATTTACTATAATTGATGTTGGGGTCAAAATCCCCCAACTATAATACCTATGGATTGTTCCGTGCTACGCACTCCCACAATCCTACATCTTATAATTCTATTTATTACGAAACTTTTAAATATATTAAGTATATCTTGTAAATTATTTCTAAAATAATTCTAACAGAGTTTGCCTTATAACGCAATTTATTGTATAATAGGTACTGACAAATTAAATGATGCCAGGGTCAAAAGGTCTAAGCCCACATGAGCTTGCTCATAGGTGGGTGAAAGACCTTAGAACCCGCCCCCGATATGAGCATAAAAGTGGGATGATAATCCCACGATATGCGAATATTGGGTAGGATTGTGGGAGTTCGTAGCACGGAGCAATCCGTAGGCATCAAAGTCGGGGGTTTTGCCCCCGACATCATTAAATGTCGTTATATAGAAAGGATTCGAGATTATGGAAATCTACAAAAATCGCAGGATGCTTACGGGAGCTGCTCTCCTTTGCACCTTTGCATTAACTCTTTCTGTTCTTCCGGTTCATGCCACAGACAGTATTGAGAGTCTGGAAAGCCAAACCTCCGCCCTTGAAAATGAACTTGCAGGGATCAACCAGGATATTCTGGATTTGAGCAACCAGATTTCTGATACTGAGATGCAGATTGAGATCCTCAACAGCAGTATAGACAAGACGCAGGACGATCTGCTTGATGCCGAGGAAAAAAGAGAATAAGCAGTATGAAGATATGAAGACCCGTATCAAATATATGTATGAGAACGGGAATGCATCACTTCTGGAGATGCTTTTTTCAGCCAAAAATATGACTGACTTGCTGAACAAAGCTGATTTTATTGAAGAGGCAAGCTCGTCAGGCAGAAGAAGCCAGGAAACAGGCGGGAAGCCGCTGCAAAACCGAAGAAGCTGCAAAAGCTGAGAATGCCCAGTGCGAACAAAGCGAATACTTCCAGTTCCTCCTGGGAACTCCGGCAATTCAGGTTCCTCATCCTCCGGAAGTTCAAGTTCTTCTGGTGGTCCAATAGTTCAGATGCGCCATTGCGTCTGATGATTACACTTCTTTGCAGCAATCCTGCAATGTGAGGCCACCGTGATTTTACTCTATGCTTGCAGTTGCTACAGTCATTATGAATCGTGTATATAGCAGTCGCTTTCGAATTCTATTCATGATGTCATCTATCACCCCAGACGGTTTATACAACAGATGATTTCGCTTAGACCGTCAACAGTAAAAAGCAAGGTCCACAGAGAATCTTTCTATCGGTTGCCTGGGATGCGTCGGCAGGGCTCCGTCTTGCTGCCGTAGCCGACTGTTATTACTTCCTGTACGCACCATCGACA
>VOFB01000114.1_pt1 | contig 17072 bp, 24 predicted proteins | sample 5384141 | NCBI WGS metagenome assembly VOFB01 (sample SAMN12384721, study PRJNA508395) | human gut metagenome | isolation source: healthy gut A | host: Homo sapiens | reverse complement strand
AACGTCCTTTGATCTTCACATTTCTTCATGGCTTCTAATACTTCTCTGCCGTACTCTCTCGGCACCTCCACGAAGGTATACTTGTCGTACATGTCAATCGCGCCGACGAGTTTTCCAGGCATTCCTGACTCTCCTGCGATGGCACCTAAGATATCGCCCGGTTTCACGCGGTCTTTTTTACCGATGTTAATGAAGAGACGAACCATACCTTCCTCTGCTCCGGTGTTATCCCAGTCGATCTCGCCATTATCTCTGTCATTTTCCAGATTCACCTGACCGAGTGCCTGTTTTAAGAATGCTGCTGCAATATCCATTGCGGTATAATCGGATTCATTGACCTGCTTTTCGATGATCTCGATCATATCTTTTAAATCCTCATTCTCAATGATCTCACCGATTCCCTGCATTACCTTTCTCTGCCTTGATCTGTGCCACATCATCCGTGGACGGGATCGGCATTGCAAGGATCTTGGTCTTGCAGTAACGCATGATATCTTTTAATTTGTATACTTCTTTTCCTTTTACGAAAGTAAAGGCACGTCCGGTACGTCCGGCACGCCCGGTTCGTCCGATACGGTGTACATAATACTCGTCATCCTGTGGAATATCATAATTGAATACTGCTTCCACATCATCAACGTCAATTCCTCTCGCAGCAACATCTGTTGCGATCAGGATCTCCACACGTCCGGAGCGGAATGCTTTCATGACACGGTCACGCTGTGCCTGCTTCATATCGCCGTGAAGCCCCTCTGCCATATAACCGCGGCTCTTTAACTCCTCGGAAAGTCATCTACCATTTTCTTGGTATTACAGAATACGAGGGAAAGCTTTGGATTGTAGTAATCTAACAGTCTTGTCAGGACTTCGGTCTTGTCCTTGCGTTTGACATCATAATAATACTGCTCGATGCTTGGCACGGTCAGTTCTTTTTTACCACCTTAATGGTCACTGCGTCATGCTGGTATTTCTTGGTGATATCTAAGATCGGCTTTGGCATGGTCGCAGAAAACAGAACCGTCTGTCTTCCCTCCTCCGGGATATACTCTAAAATCGTCTCAATATCCTCACGGAATCCCATGTTTAACATCTCGTCTGCCTCATCAAGTACGATCGTGTTCACTGCCTCACAGCGGATCGTCTTTCTGCGCAGATGATCCATAACACGTCCCGGTGTACCGATAATAATCTGTGCCCCACCCTTCAATGCCTTGATCTGACGGCTGATCTCCTGTCCGCCGTACACCGGAAGGATCTTTACACCGTGCATATATTTGCTTAATTTACGGATCTCATCCGCCACCTGGATGGCAAGCTCTCTTGTCGGTGATAAGATGATAACCTGTGTTTTTTTATTATTCGGATCTACTTTATGCAGTACCGGGATTCCAAATGATGCCGTCTTTCCGGTTCCTGTCTGTGCCTGTCCAATGACATCCACACCGGACATCACAACCGGAATTGCCTGACTCTGGATCGGTGTTGCCTCTTCAAAACCCATCTCTTTGATAGCACGGAGTACCTGCGGATATAAATCTAATTGATCAAATCTAACTGTTTCCATATATTTTCCTTTCGTGCGAATGCGCAGTCGTATACGTTAGCATATTGTCGCCATTTTGTCAACTATTTTGTCAGAATACCCGTATCACATCCGGCACGATCTATGTACCCCGGCTTCCATGAAAAAGAAAGCTGGGTTAATATGAAAAAGCAATCGAATACTCCCTGTTTTTCATCCATATCCAAGCAAAAATCCAGTCGTCGTACACTCCACATGTATTTCTGTTTTTCCCCTGTAAAAATGTGATATGCGCCGTCACCTCTGAAAAAAAGCTGCCGTAGCAATAGTTCGATTGCGGATTGCTCATTATAACTTATGCCATTTTTCCTCTAAGGTTCCACTTTTTCCTGTTTTAAGGATAAATCCAGCTCCTGTCCGCGGATATCCGCAATACAGATATCATTTCTGCTTCTCTTCTTTACCTGATATAACAATATATCTGCAGTATGTAGAAAATCCCAGCTCCTGTTTCCGTTCTCCGGAACTCCATACGAAATTCCCTGGGAGATCGTCACGATCGGCAATGCATTGGAATATAAATGCTCCAGTTTCAGATCCATAATATTCTGCCGCAGCGCGCCTGCCTTCGCATGCACTTCCTCCGCACTTGCACCTGCATAAATGATAATAAATTCATCTCCGCCATATCTCGCGCAGAATGTCTGTCTGTCTTCCATTTTTTCAGCTCATCTGCAATTGCTATAATGCACTCATCGCCCTGCTGATGTCCATAATTGTCATTATACTGCTTGAAAAAGTCGATGTCTAAAATCTCCACTGCAAGCGGAAGCCTGTGCTCATAACAGTAATCTAATACTTTATCCGAATAATCATTCAGGCGGTAACGGTTTGCCAGTCCGGTCATCTGATCTGTCTCGGACTGTTTCAGCAGCTTCACATTGACTGCTTCCATCTCCCTGCGGCTCTCATTTGCCCGTTCGAGAGAACTTCTGACATAAAGCATGTTGACGATCATATCTTTGTTCTCGCGCTCCATGATCTCGGAAAGCTCATAATACAGACCAGCCGCCTGCAGATAACCTGCACTGTCCTGATTCTTGCGGCAGCCTTTTGATCTTAATGGAAATGACTCTGCGCTGCAGATTGATCACACCAGAATTCTTCACAATCCGATCCAGCTTCTCAACGATCATCCACAACACATCATCCCGGCCGATCTCCAGCATCAGCCCGCAAAAATCACAAAGGTCGTCAAACACCTCCATGATCTGCACATGTTTATTGATTATTTCTACAATCTCCTGGATCTGTGCATCGCGTCTCACATAATTATGGGTCAGATGATAATATCTTGCCTTCAGGCAGTCCACATATAAAATGTCAATATCCTCATAATAAGACGCACATTCCGCATCCAGTTTTTCTATATAAACATGTGTCTTATCTAACATCCCCTGCAGCATATAGCAGCGTGCCAGATTCACGTAACCGGCCATCAGTTCGACATAATTTTCTTTCACATCCGGATCACTTCTGCAGTATGAACAAGCCTTTTCGAAATAACTTTGTGCCTCGTGATACACACCATTTTCCATGTACAGATTACCAAGATTCTGCATGATGCTGATCTCCATCTTAGTAATCCCATATTTGCGGCAGTAATTCAACCCTGTCAGATAATAATCCATCGCTGCAGACACATTTCCCTTGTTGACAGAAGAGATTGCCATCAGGTTGTAAGACCTTGCGATCAGCTCCCACTGTCCGGTCTGTCCTAGCAGATGGATTGCCTGCGCAATGTTGCGGAACATGTGCTCCACATCATTCAGCAGATAGTAAGTTTCCCCACTGTAAAAATATGCAAAACCAAGAAGTGCCGCATCTTTATGTTCCTTTGCATACCGTTCTATATCAAGACAGCATTTGAGTGTATGCTCTGCGTCCTTTCCTCTGCTGTTCAAAACTTCCTGTTTCCATGCATTTACCACGTCATTTGATCCATGAACTCCCATGCAGTCTCTTCCTTTCTGCCTGTTTTCGGTATTTCAATAAAATTTATTATAATCCAGAAATTCCGTGTGTTCAAGAAAAAGGAAATTTTTGCTATTCAAAAAATTCGATCGGATCGACCGGTACCCCATCTTTTCGAAGTTCAAAATACAGGTTACTGCCCTCAACAGAATAATATTTTGTCGGTTCCGTCACATAACCGATCACATGACCTGCCTCCACATAGTCTCCCACTGCAAACTCCGGTTCCTTAAGCTGTCCGTAGACTGCGAGATACCCATCTCCCAAATCTTCTGTCACGGTACATCCTGTCACTTCATTTGTCTCAATACTCTGGATTTTTCCTTTTTGCTACCGCATAAACTTTGCTGTTGACATCCCCGGCAATGATGACCGCCGGATTGTATTTGTACTGGTCTAACGTCGCAAAATACACCGTCGAGTCCATGCTGTAATCTAAGATCACATTTCCTTCCATCGTCCATAAAATACCATCTTCCGCAGCGAAATGGAGTGCCTGGGAAGTGTTTCCTGTCGGTGATACCTCTTCCTGTCCACTGTCTGCTTCCTCACTCTCCTTTTCTACCTCTGCTGTCTCTGTGCTCTGTGTCTGCGGTTTTAAAATAGAAGCAACCTGATCTGCCTCTGTCTCTTCCTCCATTGCCACATTCTGGTTCTCCGTGTCCATCTCTGCTGCAATTTCCTGTTCTAACTGCTTTCTCTCCTGTTCCTGTCCTCTGCTATATAAAACAGTCATGCCGACTGCTGCAAGGATTACCAGCGTGCCTGCAATGATATACTGTTTTTTTTCTGCCAGAAGGCTGCCCATCCGTGATTCTTTCTCATATTTTTCACCGTCCATTGTTTATTTAGCAGAATACATTTACTGCTATTAACAATAGTGTTGCCACATTCAGACGGTTTATTCACAGTAATTGGAATCGTTTTTCATTCCACATTTTCCAGCTCTGTACCGGGAAAAAAAATACTGTAAAATTTTTCTGTAATCCTCCCCTTTTTCAGCCATTTTCTGTGCTGTATACTGGCTCAGGCCAAATCCGTGTCCATGTCCTTTCGTTACGATCCGGATCTTGCCCGGTTCCAGTTCTGTCACATTAAAATTAGCGGATTTTAACCCAAGTTCCCCACGCAGTTCCTCTCCTGTGTAGGATTTCCCATTCATCTGCGCCTTTGTGACATACCCGGCACTATCCTTCTCTTCGATCGTGATCTCCTGATTTAGATACAGCACCGAAAGATAATCCGGCGCCTGTGCATCCTCATAACATGCCACACCTGAAAGATAGGGCATATCCGAATCCGGATATAATTCTTCCATATTTCTCGTATTTCCTGCACTCACTGCATGGTATGCCGCATATATGTAATGGTTCCGATACTGCAGCGTCTCTCCGTCTGTCTCCTGTATCGCCTCCTTTATCTTCCCTTCCGCCTCGGAAAAATAGTCGCCCCACAGTTCCTGTAATTCGCCCATTGTCATACTCCCCGGACGTTCTGTCCCCATCTCCTCTGCTGCCTTAAGGTTTGTGCGGGCGATCACACACTGGGCTTTGATACATTCCTCCGGTGCATCTGCGCTTATCTCCTTTGCGACAATGCAAAAAAGCATGTCCGCATCCTCCTCTTTTCCGCTGTCCGGTTTACATTTCCCAACAATTCTTCCAGCTGCATTTTCTGGCAAAAAATGGTGAGGAAAAGTGGTATGAGCAGCAAGAGCAGAAGTATGGTCAGCATCATGTTTATTCTTTTTTGCCAAGTTTTTTCTGTGCATAAAAATCTCCATCCCATATACAAGTATATGAGACGGAGTCAGCTTTTATGAATCAAATTTTATTTTGCTGCCGATGATGTTGCTGAGCTGCGCGAACTGCTGAAGTGTCAGTGCTTCGCCACGGATGGTGACCGGAACGCCAAGTTCCTCAATGCTTTCCTGGATCACTTCTTTGGAAAGATGAATGTCCGGCGCATTGTTCAAGCCATTGGCAAGCGTCTTTCTGCGCTGATTGAAAGATGCACGGATGATCTTAAACATTAATTTTTCGTCATTCACCTGCACCGGCACTTCTTTATGTCTTGTGAGACGGATCACTGCGCTTCCGACATTCGGGCGAGGCATAAAACAGTTCGGCGGAACGATCGCAACAATCTCGGGTTTCGCATAATACTGCACTGCAAGGGAGAGTGCCCCATAGTCTTTCGTTCCCGGTCCGACCTGCATACGGTCTGCCACTTCTTTCTGCACCATAATCGTAATGCTGTCGATCGGCACATGGCTTTCAAACAGTCCCATAATGATCGGCGTCGTGATATAATATGGAAGATTTGCCACAACTTTGATCGGCTTTCCTCCATTTTTTTCCTCTGCCAGCTTATTAATATCCACTTTTAAAATATCATCATTGATGACTTCCACATTGTCGTATGCGCTGAGTGTGTCTGCCAGAATCGGGATCAGATTTTTATCAATCTCCACCGCCGCCACTTCTCTTGCATTCTCGCAGAGATACTGCGTCATTGTGCCGATTCCAGGTCCGATCTCCAAAACAAAATCATCCTTTGTGATTCCGGACTCCTCAATGATCTTCTCAAGCACATGCGTATCGATCAGAAAGTTCTGTCCAAACTTCTTCTGAAAATTAAAATTATATTTCTGTAAAACCGCAATCGTATTCTGCGGAATCCCTAACGTTGCCATATACTGCCTTTCTCTTCAAATAAACGATCTAAAAACTCTGCATACAGGCGGTTAAATGTTTCATGAAACGTAACTGCCACATTTACATCCTGATTTCCAGACATCTGTGCCTCCTCAAAAATAGCAAAGGCTGTCTCATATAAATCCGGGTTTTGTCATAAAATACTTCCGTCAGTCCATCCTGAAAGGCAAACTGCGCCTCCTGGGAAAGATTGTCCTTGAAATCTTCTTTGGAAATGCATCCACCCTCCTCGTAATCGGACAAAAAGATGTGTCCGCCTGCGGAGGTCACGAAATCTTCAAATGCCTCTTTTTACATCCTCATAGGTTACCGGAACATAATTTTCCTCCCAGTAACGGTCAAATGTTTCTCTATCCGGAAATGCTGCTAAAATATCTTCCATACCTGCGCTCCTTTGTGTTTTCTGCTCCATTTATACTATCATACTTTGCAATCGTTCCGCAATAATGTATACAGGGTTGGCTCTAAGTGAAATTCCCTGCACATGTTTTCCACTTCCGCTAAATATTTTTTCTTCGCAGAGGACGGTAAGACCGGGCGGCGGACCGCACGGATCAAAATATTTTTCGGTGTGTGTTCAAAGTCAATAAATTCCAGCAGCTGGGTTTTGTATCCGCAGCACTCCAAAAGATTCGCCCGGATCGCATCTGTTGTCAGCGCTGAAAAACGCTCTTTGATAATGCCGTATCTTGTGAGCAGGGAATAATCCTCACTCTGGATCTGCTTATTCACCTCATGCTGACAGCATGGTACGGAAAAAATCATTTTTGCATTCCATGTGATTGCATTATAGAGTGCAAAATCAGTCGCAGTATCACAAGCATGGAGCGTCACGACCATATCCACGTCAAACGGCGTCTGAAATCCATTGATGTCACCAAGCTCAAAGCGCAGATCGTCATAGCCATATTTCTCCGCCGCCCGGTTGCATTTTTCGATGACATCTTTTTTCAGGTCGAGTCCAAGCATCTGCACTTTCATATGCCGGATCTCTGTAAAATAATAATACATGATAAAAGTCAGGTAAGACTTTCCGCATCCGAAAATCAATGATGTGTATTTCCTCGCCTTTATATTCCCGGATTGCATCATCGATCATCTCGATAAAACGGTTGATCTGACGGAACTTATCATACATGGACTTTACCACTTTTCCCTCTCCGTTAAAAATACCCATGTCCACCAGCGGCGGGATCACCTGTCCCTCCTCCAAAATGTAATTTTTCTTCCGGTTATGCTCTGTGACTGTGTCTGGTGCTTCTTTTGAAACTTTCGCCCTGAGTGTCACCGCACCTTTCTTTGAGATCAGAAGACTGTATTCTTTTTGTCTCATCCCATGCATTTACCTGCAGGAATGTATCATGTATGGCTTCCATCAAATAGCCCTGCAGATCTTCTACGCCAAAATTATCGTGAAACACCTGTTTCTCTGTATACTTTGCCGCCTGATAGCCATCGCCTTTCTTCTCCACCACGATCTTTTGTACTGGCAGTCTTTCGCCATCGGCTTACTGATAATTATTTTCATGAGCGGATTTGCTGACAGCTTTTCGATTGCCGCAATCCAGTCCTCATTCGCCTCAAATGTCTTTTCTTCTCCCTCTTCATTTGCGAGAATCACAAGACATTTTTTTTTCCCTCCCGCCCGCTCTTCGCAGCCGTATTCTCCATCAAAAATCTGTTTTAGTTTCCACATGATCTATGCTCCTTACTGGGATTCGAAATACATTCCTGTTCCAGCTTTATTCCTTTTGTAACATATAAGTGATGAGTTTTCTCTCTTCGTCCGGCAGTTCCATTTTTCTAACTGCATCAACCGCTTTTTGTCATTCTCTGTCAATGGTTTCGCATAATCCTCATACTTTTTCAATATTTCAATGTCCATTTGAAACATTTGAAATGGGATCCCTGTTTTTCTTTTCAAGTGTTCTAAAATATAAAATCCGCCTGCATCCAGATCTCCAAAATGATAATATTGTGCATCCGGCAATTTCTGATAAATCTGCATCAGCAGATTTCGTCTGCTGTGGTTATGATAACCGCCAAGATAGATCACCAGACTGTGTTCCTGTTTAAAACGGTAAAAAAAGAAGTCAGATTTTCAATTGTGAATACTTTATCAATCGTCTGATCCGGACAGATATCCGGCGTATCCTCCTCACTCCCCACCGCAACAGCGATTCCTTCCGGGAAAGCATTGATATCTGCAGCCTGCTTTCCGGCACTGTAAATCTGTACGTTTCCCTTCATATACACATAGCCCGGCGTTTTATAAATCTGATACTCCGCAAGAATTTCTTCATTTTCAAATCCTGTCAGTTCTTCATTTTCCTCCCGGAATATTTTACAGATTTTTGGGATCAGTGTCTCGAATACTTTGCTGTCATGAAAATGTTCTATGGAAAATTCCCTGATATAACATTCTTTCCTGTTCTGCTCTACTTTATCTAAAGTGTCAATCAGTTGTTCTGTTTTCCTGTGATCCATAATATCGAGATATTCTTTTACTGACTGTTCGCTTTCCAGCCGCATTATCATGCGGGACAAAAAGCTTCTTGTTATCTCACCCTGCGTTTTCTGATAAAACTGCTCCAAAATCTGTTTTGTACGTGCCTCGGCTTCCCTCTTCGGCTTCCTGCCAAGCCTCTCATATGCCTCTTCCACATGATCCTCACAGAGTACAAGCTTCTCGATAATATATCCGGGCTTCTGGTTTTCCATGCGCTTGCGACCAGTCCCTCACGCTCCATCTGTTCTGCGGCTGCGTGAATGGTTTCTATCTCAAGCGAGCTCTCATCGAAATACTTTGGCATCGTCTTCTTATTGAACGGAAATGCAATATGGATCGCTCTTTGGTTTTCTCCTCTGGAAAGCTTACTGTTTTCGTATTTGTCCAGAAGATAATTCAATATCTTATTTTCGACCGGATGCATAACGATACTCCTCCACGAAGCTTACTTTATCGTCTGTCAGTACTAATAATGTCTCCTGCATTTTCGGACCGATATACTGGATTTTATCCGGCGGCGCTGCGATCACGATCTGAAGCGGCAGTCTGTTCATAAACTCAAGAACTGCCCCGATCCTCTCATCATCCATATTGTTAAATGCCTCATCAAACATCACCAGCCCGATTGCCTCTCCGCCGATATTATTATTGTACAACTGGACAAAGGATGCGGCTACCGTCACATAGAACGGGGTCTGTGTCTCGCCTCCGCTCTTTTCCTCACAAACCTTAGAGTAAAGAGAATAGCTGCCATCCTCATGTGTGATCTTAATATCATAATCCATATAGGTGCGGTAATCCGTAAATTCATCTAATGCCTTGATCCCATTGTCCTGATCCAGTGCGAGCTTTGAAAATAGTTCATCAATGACTTCCTTATGATTCTCATGAAACAGACCGCTGAAAATGGACTCTCCCTGCACTACATTGAAATCGTCCATGATCATATCGTAATATTTTCCATAGCTTTTGCTCGGCAAATATAAAAATTCATATCTTTCATTGCTGAAGGTGATATCTTTCAATGCCTTATTGAGTTCTCTAAACTCTCCCTGTGCCTGCTTCATATTTTCCTGAAGCTTGGATAAAAACTGTTCCCGGAATTCTTCCTCTGCCGATAATTTTGCTTTTCTTACTTTTCTTCATAATTCAGAAGTTCGGAGTTCACCAGTCTCTCCTGGACTGCCGCATACTCGGATATGCTTCTAACGTAGCTGCTGCACCAAAATCAAATGCCGTTTTGTAATCGTACATCGCACTTGTCATTTTCTTATCCGCATTCTCTTTTGTTGTATTATTCGCCTTACGTCTCCGGTCAAAATTCTGCCGGAACTGCTCTAATGTCTTATCACCGGTCTGTTTTTCGTATTCTTTCTTCCAGAGCACGATCTCATTTTCTGCTTTCTGGGCAATGTCTGTGATCAGTTCATTCTTGTGTATGCACTCATCCTCGCACTCCACAAGCCTGTCTTTTGCATTGCTTATTTTCAGTTCGCAGGCTCCGCTTTCCCTGTCACTTTTGAAATGTGGCTTTTCAGTTCCTCACACTCTTTCCGCATTTCATCCGCACGGATCTGCTTTTCGATCATGGTCGTATTCTGCTGCAGATTAGGATCTCCGTCTCACATTTTTCAATCTCAAGTCCTGTCCTTTTCAGTTCTGATACAATTGTAATCCTATACTTCACATCTGTATCATCATCCCACTCGAGCCATTGCAGCGTCACTTCCATATGTGTCATACGGTCTTTGCATTCTATTTTCTGCCGGTTTAAATCCTCCTTTTTCTGCAGTGCCTGCTCATACTGGACTTTGAATGCATTCTTGCCGATAAATGGAGTTGTATAGATTTCCGGTCTGATCGCAGATGCGACATGATTCTGATAGCGCATGCAATTTGGTGTGATAGAAACCGGATACTGTTTTAATTCATCCACTCTCTTACACATATGTACCTTACCAAGAACCATATTCACATACCGCTTCGCATAAATACTCTTCGACTCCACAACTGTTGCCAGACTTCCTGCTGGTGCAATGTCATATTCCTCGAGTTTGCCGGAATTGATCAGTCCCACACCGTATGCTTTCTTTTCTCTTCTCAGTTTTCGTAAATACCAAGGGCAATGTCAAAATGTTCCGGCTCTACCAACACATAAAATCGCTGTGTATTCAGATAGCCCTCCACTGCATTTCTCCATGTCTCATCCATGATTTCTAACATTTCACACAAAATCCTCGGCTTTGCCGTCCTTCCGATCTTGAGCAATTCCTGCTCCACACGCGACATCAGAAGCTCGACTGCCGGGGATAGGAAAACCGGTGCTGTTTCAGATTACTGATCCGCTGCTCTGTCTCCTGCAGGTCTGCTGCGATCTCATTCAGCCGGCTTTGGATCTCTAAATTTTTCCTCTGCAGTTTTGTACTCATATGCTTCTTGTAAGCGATCGCCCGGTCAATCAGTTCCTGTGCACTAACAACGTCCTCCGTATCCTTCAGCCGGTGTAGCATCTCATCATACTGCTTCATGCATTCATCCACATCCGGTATTTCAAGCAGTCTTTTTTACTTTCTGTCCTGCTTTTTTTCCGCTCTCTAACAGTCTTTTCTTTTCCTGATATTGTATTTCTTCTTTTTCCTGTAATTCTTTCAGATATTTTTTTCTGCTTTTCCAACGTCTGGAAATCTGAGTTGGCGTTCAGTTCCGCTAAAAGCAGTGTGCGGACTTCCTCCTTATTCTCCAGTTCCTTTTTCATGCTGCTGCACTTTGCATTCAGCTGTTCCAGACGGTAACTTTCGCGCCTGATTTCATCCTGCAGAACGCCGATCTGTTCTTTGGTCAGATCCAGATCCGACTGTGCCATAAAATATTCATACATCCGGTCAGATTGTATACAATCCACCACTGCTTTGTGGTGGCATTCGATCTCTGACAGTTTTTCAATTCTGTTTTTCACACCCTCCAGCGTTTTTTCCAGCTCCTGATAGCTTCTTACATTTTCGCGCAGATGATCAATATTGACTTCTTTTTCATCCAGCACATAGGAATAGACAAAATCCTTGATATCATCAATTGGTTTAAATGCCAGTGCCTTTGGAATCAGCTGGAAGAACTTATCCTCGATTCTTCCAAAACGCTGTTTCATCATCTTTTTGCCTTCCGCATTCGTCTTTGCAAATAATTTGATGTTTTTATTGTTAAACGACCTGAATTCTGTGATGGTCCGTGGTCTGTTTCCGATCTTAAACATCTCATCCTCTAACATCACATTGTCCATGAGATAACGCACGACTGTCTCCTGCCCTTCAGTTGCCGAATCGATCACTGCCCCGATGACAAAATACTTTTCCTTGCTCTCCTCATAAAATTCCAATGCGACATGCGCACTGATTTCTCCGGTTCTCTCATAAGGATGATTTTCACGTCCGGTCTTACACCGGATATAACCGGTCAGCTTTCTCTTGCCGTTCTCATGGGCAGCCTTATTAAAATGATTTGTGGAGCAGGTCACAACAAATTGGATCGCATCTAAAAGTGTGGATTTTCCGGCTCCATTTTCGCCGGAAATCAGAGTTGAGTCCCCAAAATCTATCGTAACATCCGAGAAACGATGCCAATTAATCAGTTTCAGTCTGGTCAGCTTCTTCATCTTTTAATTTTCCTTTCCTATAACTGTCAACTTTTTCATAGACACTTTTGATGTCCTCAACCCGCACTGCCATCAGGATGGAATTATAGATCAAAACTCTGGACTCCTCATTTTTCAGATCCGATTCCAGCAGCTCGATCAGCTGATATCTCCGGAAAAGACGAAGCGCATTTCCCATCGTTGTCTTATCGATCATTTTGTCACGGATCTTCAGGCTTAAAATCTTGTCCTGAATATCGCCCAGATTCACAATGACTTCATCACTCACAGACAATTCTCTTTTTTTTCTCATCAAACAAAATGCGCAATATCAGCAAAATAACGGACTCATATAATTTTAAATTCTGCCGGTTTGTGTTCAGGGCATTCGTGAGCTGAACAACGCCGTATTCTTCGTTTATTTCTAATCTGTAGCCGAGTACTCCAAGTAATTCTTCAAACTTTTCTTTGTACTTTTGTATAAAATAGAAGTCACTTCTTGTTGCCTGATTCTGCCTGCATATAAAACAAACATTGATCAGTTTATTACATATTCTGCGGAATTCATCCTGATCCTTCTGCAAAGCATGCCATTTAATAAATCCATTCTGCTCTCCCTCTGCTATACGCTGTCAGCGTTTTATGATCGTAAAATCCGGGAAATCAAACTCTCCACTGATTTTATTCGCACCTTCTGCCTTTTCAATCCGATATCGCATCTTTTTCTGGAGCCATACAGTCTGACATAAATCAGCCTGATAAAATCATCCATTGTTTCCATCGGAAGTTCAGATGCATAGATTTTTTTCCCTGTCTCCTAATTGTTCTTCTACAAACCGCTCTATCCGTTCCGGACTTAAGATGCGCTGCATCTTTTCGGTCATCTTCCGAAGCTTTTCCTGCCGGAGTTCCACATCCGGCATAGCTTCTATCAGCTCCTGAGGATGAAACTCTTTCTTTCCCTCGATCGGGCTGTAAAACGATTTCTCATCAATAAAACTGCTTCCAAACAGCCTCACCAGATTGTCCAGATACTCGATCTCATAAATCCCATTCAGATCCAGCTGGCTCTGTTCCATCTGCTCTCCAATGTATAAAGGATTTCTTTCATCTGTCCTCTGACATCTTCCGTCCCTGCCAGCAGAAACTTTGCACGGTTTACCGCCGCCCTCTGGTATTGTGTGTTTTTCCGGTTGATCTCTGCCAGAATATCATCCATATTCCGAACGCTTCCACAATCTCATGCAATGTCTGATATACCAGTTCTTCTGCCTGCCCGACCGGTATCTCCCGGATCGCTGCCAACTCTTCCGACGTCTTTGTGATATAACGTGAACTATGCCCATGTGCTTCCAGCCGCTCTATGATCTCCGGCCGGAACTTTGACACATTGTCTGAAGTTAGTAATCTGTGGTAAGCTTTATCTACAATATTCGTAATATAATCATTAAACAGCGCATTCATAATCTCCGCTACGGTCTTATGCTTTGTCAGTTCATCAATGTAATGCTTGATATTCGAATTGAGGTTCTTTAGTCCTGTGATCAGCATATCCGTATTATCCCGGATCTGCTGTAACACAACAGCCGGATGATCCGTATTGGTCCGCACAAGACTGTAAATGGTATAAATATAGCCCTGATATTCCACCTTTCGTCCGTCTGAAATCTCAAGAAGCGTTTTCATGACTTTTACGGCATAATCATAAAAATTGACTCTCTGCACATAACTCTTATCTGTCTCAACCTCAAGCCAGCCGTACTTCTCCAATAAGCGCAGCATCTCATTTGCCTTTTTTCTGGAATCCATGCCATTTATGTCATCTTCCTCAAATTCCGCTGCCTGATTCTGTTCAAAATAAAACTGTAATTCATCCACAAGGATTTCTCTCTCGATCCCAAAGGAAAGCTGTGCACTCATTGCCTGAAACAACCGGCACAGACAGTCCCAATATACAAGTCTGTTCGGCGATGCCAGCGGTGTGAAAAATTCTTTTGGAATAATACCAAATAATGGATTGGTCTGCTGTGCCTGTGCGTCATCCATATCTGAAACTCCTGTCCTTCCCTCTATTATGCCATGGTGATCCGCTCAATTTTGCAGGAATGTTTTTTATAATCGTCCTTCTTTAACTCTTTGCTCTCATAATTGATCCCAACAAGTATCACTTCGCCCCTGTAATCCTTCAGGCTTTCGACATACTGTTTTCTTTTGATCTGTGTGATCGCTGCTTCCGCTGTCTGACTCCATTTCAGCTCTACAACGATTGCCGGTGTCTGTGTCGTTTTTCTTGGAACAAACACCATATCTGCAAATCCTTTTCCTCCGGCAAGTTCCCGGTATACTACATAATTCTTCTTCGCTGAATAATACGCAAGTGCGATCACACATGCCAATGAATTTTCATCATTATAGGCAAGTATGGATGTATTCTCCTGATGTGCATTCTCTATCATCCGGGCAACCGTTTCTTCCTCACCGCGGATTGTGGCTGCAAGCAGCTCTTCGGATTTCCGGATTGCGTCCATAACCGGTTCCCAGCCACCATCTTCAATACAATTAATAAATTCCTTCTGTACTTCCTGATTCGGGATATGAACAGTACATGTATCAAAATCATAAGTCAGATATCCCAGATGTACCAGAAGTGTCAAGACATCATCTGCACTTGCAAATGTAGTCATATCATTCTGAAATTTATCTGGTTTATCTCAATAGAACTTCCCGCAATCAGTCTCGTTACAAGTTCTTTCAAATTATACATATCCATCTGGATATACTTTTTAATGCCTCATAAGTCTCTGTTTTGGTCCAATAGCTGTCAAAATCATGTCCTGAAAGTGACATTACGACTGATCTCGGATTATAAATCTGTATCCCTTTTAAATCATAACCGTCATACCACTGTTTCATTTTATCATATGACATGTCATACTGCGGGCACAATTCCTGCACTTCCTGCTCCGTAAATCCTGTAAATTCTGCCAGCTCACGCTGATTGGTCATGGAATATTCATCAAACATATTAAGGGCAGAATGTTCTCCATATTTTTTAATCGGAAGGATTCCGGTCATATAAGCCAAAATGCAATAAGGCTGGTTCTTTAACAAATCTCTCAGGAAATTCAGATACAATTTTTGTGCTTCTGTATCTTCCCCTTTTACACGGAAAATGCAATCCCACTCATCAATAATAAAAACAAAAAAGCTGTGTGTCTGTGCATAAATCTCTTCTATCACAGACACTAAGTCTTCTTCGTAGTACGTCACATCTGCAAATTCCCGCTTCAATTCGCGTGTTACTTTTCGTGAAAGCAATTCCAACATCTCATGTATTGTCTCTGTCCGCCCCAAAACTGCTGGATGTTTAAATGAATGACATTATATTTATTTAAATGTTCTTTAAAACTGCTGTCATCTGCTATTTTAAAATTTTCAAACAATTCCTTCGAATCGCAGCCTTTGCTGTAATATGCCACCAGCATATTGGCTGCCATTGATTTTCCAAAACGCCGTGGTCTGCTGACACAGATGTTTTTATGTTCACCAAAAAGTTGTGAATTTGTAAATTTAATCATCTCAGTTTTATCAACATATATTTTAGAATGAATCGCTGCATTTCGAAATTCTTCATTCCCCGGATTCAAATAAAGTCCCATTTTGACCTCCTTTGCTGTGACGATCAGTCCACGATCAACACTGTCTTTCCTTCAAATGCAAAGCCGTACTGTCACCACTATCCCACCATTCCTTTAAAAAAGGCTGTTTTATCCACATAAAAATAATGGTTTTCTATCAATGTTGAAAAAATCCTGTACTCCAATCGCAACATTCACTGACATATTCTGCCTCCTTTTTGCTATCTTTGAAGAAAGCCTTTAGACTTATTATAATCTAAAGGCCTTGTGATCATCCTATGATATTTACTTTAAAACAATCGAAAGGCTCTCGCATATGCCATATGAAATGAATATTCGCCGCCCTTCTTTACTTCAGGCTGCATGTTTGCATAATTACGTTCCTTATATGACCAAAACATTTTATTCTTCCGCTTGCCATTTGGCAAAGTTTCATATATTTTATAACAAATGATATTCGTATCATATAAAAGCTGTAAGGCTTCACTCGCAGTCTCCATAAACGGTGGAATCTTCCGTCCTAATTCTCTTAAATACTTTATATATTCTAAATATTTTTCCTCAAAAATTTATAATTGAAATTTCTATGCCCCTGAAAATAATCAAAGAATATACTAAAATTATTATAATCTGAATCATCCATATAAATTAACATATAATCTTTCAATTCGCCTTTTAAATATGTCGAATAATTGGATAAAATACCTTCAAAATCAGAATGTTTAAACTGCGTACCACTTGTTGCATCAACCATCTCGTTTAACATGGTTAAAATATCTCTTGGTTTGTATAAGGAATACCTCAAGAATTCAACAAACGGATTATCTGGTGCTTTCCGTTTTTCCCTGATATTCCACCTTGTATGGAAAATAATAATTCCAGCATTCTCCCAGTTCATATGAATAATCCTGCTGCTTCATAAAATAATCGTCTGCAATCTTAAATAACTTTGAATCAATATATTTGCGATAAGAAGTTACCCAATTTAACAACACCGAATTATTTCTAAGCTTCTGATTCATAT
>VOFB01002624.1_pt1 | contig 17087 bp, 30 predicted proteins | sample 5384141 | NCBI WGS metagenome assembly VOFB01 (sample SAMN12384721, study PRJNA508395) | human gut metagenome | isolation source: healthy gut A | host: Homo sapiens | reverse complement strand
AAAGAGCTTATTTGCAAGCTAATGCGGTTGCTTTATTGGTTGGAAGATAGTATCAAGAAAAAGGACTTCTCACCATTTAGAATTGTAGCTGGAGCACCTGAAAACAATTACCCATTTATTTCTGCATTCCATCGTATCGAAGATGAGTATGATCTTGAAATATATTTGGCTGGTAAAGACGAAGAGGTTGCAACATGAATAGCGATAATGAGTATGTAAGTATATCCGAACTTAGAAACGCATTTAAGTCTGTTACAGGTGACTGTACATGCCCATTACACATTGCAGCAACAATAGACCAGATTTTGGATTTTGTACCATCTGCCGATGTGGTGAATGTAAAACATGGGAGATGGGAACCAGGGAACTCAATCTGCCCTGTATGTGGTGAAGATAAATTTAATGGTTTAGATGCAGATATATGGAGTGATTGGACACCAAAATATTGTCCCAACTGTGGTGCTCTTATGGACTTAAAGGAGGAAAATGACCTTGGCTCAGCTTTTTATAAAATGACGCTGTATGTATGCGACTTGGAAGAAAACCTTTCCTTTGAACGAAATCAAAAGGCTTATCAAAGATGACGCTCTTGACGGTATCTCCACCAGTTGTGTTACCCACTTTGCCAATGAAAAAGTTGGCGCTCATGTAGACTGGGATGACGATATCGACATCAACTATACAAACTCCACTACGGAGCAGTGGGAGAAATATTTTGACGATGGTGAGCCGCGTATTTTGTGTGACAATGGCAAGGGCGTATGCCCGAACTGTCATAGGCTCGATACCATAGATCCGCTTTGCACGATACTGTAGATACTGTGGCGCAAAACTGGCTAAGGAGGCCGGCCATGAAATTCATTAACAAAGAAGGAAGAGTATTCGATACCATCAACGAAGCCGTTGGATATGTATGCCAGCAGCAAGAAGAGTGTGGAGATTGGTGTCCTCTGTATTGTAAAAAAGCCCATCCCTGGGTGCAGAGAGTTTTATCTTGGAAATCCAATCGAAGCCGCCTCACTAATCGGCTGTAAGGTTGCAGATGATGACTACACATTCACCATCAATCTTTGTGACAACGAAATTGATGATGATAACGAGCGGTTCTCTTCTAAATGTCTTGAACAAATGGCAGATATGTTCGTTGGGAAGTACGGCTTTATTGGTAGAACTAAAGTCGCAAAAATTGTTTCAACTGAGGTTGTTACGGATGACAATAAATGGGCTACCTTCCATGAGCGTCATCGTTGGGTAAAAGCAACTGCCACTATTCCAAGAACCAATGAAACAGAGCAGCTAATTGAACAGATTGAGCGTGGAGAAAAGCTAAAAATCAGCGTTGCGTGTTCTGTAAATACGAGAACCTGTTCCATTTGTGGGAACATAGGCATGAGCTGTGGCCATAAAGCTCGGAGAATATTACAGTGGTAAATTGTGTTATATGAGACTAAATGATCCGCACGAAGTTTATGAGTGGGCTTTCGTAGAACCAGCAAAATCAGTTGAAGAAAAAGACTTGTTGAACACCAGGACGAAGAGACTGGGGATCTGTACTATACAGTAGAAAAGGAGTCCGATATGGAAAAACCGAAAATTTGTGAGCTATTGGGAGTCTCCCCAGGAGAGTCTTTCTATATCCAAGGGTTTGATAATGTAGAGTTTTGGATAATGGATGATGGGACGTTTTCAACACGCCCATCAAATGCTCCAAACTCCACAATAGCACTACTACGTACACTTGACCACCCAGACCGCATCATCCGCAAGCCTCGCTTTGCAGAATATGAAATCGTACAGGCAGAAAACCTACTCGATGTTCTCGGTGACGGTGAGCTAAAGCGCGTTGGCGACATGACCACCCTTAAAAGTAGATGGCAAAATCATCTATCTGAAGAAAGACGCATTCCCTCTCTAAAGCCAGAGCAGTCTATCAAGCTTTCGGAACTTGCTGATTTAGCGCTATGAGCCAAAAAAGAAAATAACGCAGAAATATCCTTTACCTGGGATAAGGAGTCGGAAGGGTACTATAAGCGCCACAAATTATCTAACGGCCAATTCTGCCAAATTGCGTTTTATCGCTGGAATGGCAGCAGATCAACAGAATACCATGTTGCATTTGCCGTGGCCGATAAAAAGAAAAAATCTCAACGGGTGGTTTAACCAAACCAAAGATGACAATATAACGCTAAGGACAACTGGACGCTGCGGTGTTGAGGCTCTGTTCTGGGCAAGAGATATGCTCTTAGAATTTGAAAAGTACATCTTTCTCAGTGAAACCGAAGATACAAAAAATCGTTGTCCAGGGCGAAGATTCACGAAGATTTAGGTTATATGAGCGGGCGCTTTCGAGATACGGATATCGCAAGGTAAAGTTCCAAGACGGTTGGGAAATGGTCAAGTTTATTAAGCGCAAAAGCTAAACAGACGCAGCACAAGAAGAAGGTGAACCATGACACTCCAAGAAGTCGATAAGAAAATCTCTGATCTTCAGATTCTCCGAAAATCTCTTGAGAAAATGGAAATCAGGAAGTTCCAGGAAGAGGCAAAGAAAAATGTAGGCCGCTGCTTTATCCTAAATGGCAACTATCTGCGGATCATTGATATCCCACGTGAGCAATACGATCTATCAGGCCATTGTCACTTCAATCCTTACCAGTACCCCGCTCTTTACCTTGGGCACGACTGCGACAACGATGATATTGTCCCTTTCTATTGTGACACGGTGTTTTCCAGCATCCTGGGCGAAGCAAGGAACACTCGGAACATGAGTTTCAGAGAGATCTCAGAAAAAAGAATTTATGGCCGAGTTTGATCGTTGTGTGAAAGAACTGAAGGGCACTCTGTTTATTGGCAACGATGCTACGGAGGAAAATAAATGAACCAACGTCGAAAACTAACCAAATATGAGCGCATGGCAGTCTATGAGAAGACAAACGGACACTGCGCTTATTGTGGGTGTGAACTGGAATATAAGGATATGCAGGTTGACCATGTTATCCCTATCAATGGCTGGTCGGAGCAGGGAGAAGATACGCTGGACAATATGCTCCCCGCTTGTAGGAGCTGCAACCACTACAAAAGCAGATCCACCTTAGAAGGGTTCCGCAAAATGGTAGAAAATATGCCGACTGTTCTCATGCGCGACAGCGTTACATATAAAAACGCTGTTCGCTTTGGCCTGGTCACTCCAACTCCACACCCAGTCAAATTCTATTTTGAGCAGACAGGACGGTGATAACAAAGTGGCAAAATACAAAATTGGGATAACCGAGGCCGGCGATGCAGGACTTGACCTTTCCTGGGTAGACAAAAATGAACCAAGTTGACGGTGCAATCCTAATAACAAAATGTGTATCGCCAGACTTTTGTGACGCAGCACTCAAATATAAGGACAGAGTAATCATCCACACAACATTTACTGGCTTTGGTCATTCTGTCTTAGAACCATTTGTTCCAGCGCCGTATGATGAATTTGATGCGATAACCACACTGGTCGATGGAGGTTTTCCAAAGAACAAAATTGTTGTAAGGATTGATCCAATCATTCCAACAAAGAAGGGCATAGAGACTGCGTATAATGTTTTCTTGACATTTATCGATCATGGGTTTAATCGATTCAGAATCAGCCTAATTGATATGTACCCTCATGTCAGAAGAAGATTTAAGACGCTGGCCTACCTCTTCCCTACGGAGAAAATGGCTTTACTCAGACAAACAGCAGATTGCTCATGTTAATCAGATGCTTCGAGATGTAAAATCTTACTTTTTCTAATTCAAGACCATTAGATAGTATTCGGATCGAGTCGTGCGCTGAACCTGGATCAACAGAAGCTATTCAGTGCGGTTGTATTTCTTCTTATGACTTAGAGCTACTTGGTTTACATGATGATAATGCAGATCAATACGGATTCCAAAGAAAAAACTGTATGTGTTACTCTGGGAAAATGGAGCTGCTCAATCAAAACATCCATGCGCTCACCAGTGCTTATATTGCTATTGGAGATATCCAGGATGGCAAGAAAGCCACAGTAGAGATATCGCAGATATGTGAGGTAATGCAAATGCCTTGTTATAAATCCGGTGGCTGCGGAGCATATGAAATGCTATCATGCAATGAATGCCCAGCCAGCAAACCTGAATACCTTTTAAGAAGCAAAACACCCATGCGATGGGTGCGATCATGGTTGGGGGAACTGCAAACGAAAATGGAATTGAAGTTTGCAACGATACCTGTAAAGAGTTCAAAGATTGGAGTGAACAACAGGCAATGGCAAAGCTTTGTGGTCAATGTAATAAAACAGACGGTATGTGCTATACCAGCAATCCGCCAAAGGTAAAATGCACTGTGACCGGAGAATTTCATCTATACGATGACAAGTGCAATATTAAGTCGCCAAGAATTTGTGATATTCTTGGAGTTGAACAGGGAGAGAAATTTTGCATCACATATACATCTCATGCCACAAGAATAACACGAGCCTGCCGCATAGATGAAAATGGCGATATTGTAAGCGAAGAAGGTAGGCTCCCAGCAGAGGCTTTAAGCCAGATTATTAACTACCCAGAGCGTATTGTAAAAACGGCTCCGCTTTCTGATAAGGAAATTGAAGCTATTAAAGCAATCAAGAACCTATTCCCAACTGCGGAATATGTAGAACATATCAAAACAGCGATATTGTAGGCATTGGCAATAGTGAAAACGGTTGGATTGCCGACATCAACAACGCACTCTTCCTTCTCTAAAACCTGGGGACTCCATTGACATTGATGAAGCACTGGCAGGAGGCTTAGACTGTGAGTAAACCTTTATCGTCCTCTGGATGATTTTCTTCCATATCGTTGATGACTACTACCTACAAGGATGGCTGGCCTCTGCAAAGCAAAAGCAATGGTGGAAAGAAAACGCTCCGCAACCTCTATACAAATACGACTACATCTGGGCGCTCCTAATGCACAGTTTCAGTTGGTGTTTATGATTATGTTCCCTATCGCTGTTACCATGTCGTTCAACATTTCTTGGTTCTTCCTGGTATACTTCTTACTCAATGTTTTCGTCCATGCTTTAGTAGACGATTTGAAAGCAAACCGTAAAAAGATAAATCTATGGCATGACCAGCTCATCCATATGGTGCAAATAGCTGTTACCGCTGCTGTTATGCTATTTTGAGAGGATGGTGGCAAATAATGAGATACAAGTTTTGGTTTGAGGTAAATATCCCAAACGAAAATGCGTCCGATGAGGGAAGTACAATCACTATTTCAAAATGTTGCAAATGCCATTCAATCTGTATGCCCGTTTGATGATGAAGATTGGGATTTCTGTATAGCACATGACGAATTTTGAAATATAGAAAACTCTCCCACTAAAAATGGGAGAGTCTGACTGGCGTTTCATTCTTCTCTTTCCTGCTCGTTCTTCCAGCACTCCGGGCAAGCAGGGATTCCCATTGTCGAGAATCTGATATTCCTCTGCTGGGAACTGCTTACCGCAAATCGGACAAGTCATCATTTCCGCCAAGATTTCCACCTCCTTAACCTAAGATACTTTTATTTTATGAACTCCAGCATCGTTTGTCAATTAGAGGATCGCTTATGAGCACTATTACAGGGACGATTGATCCTGGTGTGATATCTATGGTGAAGTTCTTTAATGAAAATGGACTTCCAACGCATATGTCATGCCAGGGTCATAACAAAACCAATATGTCAATGTTCTGGATCGAATTTGACAGATCGGTAACAGAAGATAATATCTTAAATTTTATGAAAGACCACCTAAACGCACAAGGAACATTTGTCTCATGTGGCCGTTTTGCCAAGCGTCTCATTGGTTTTTATAATGCCAAAACCACTGAATGGAGTAAGGCAGAATCATGGTGTTATTTTGCAGCTACAGTCGATGCCGCAGATGCAGACTTGCAAAGTTGGCAGCATGCCGAAAATGGCTTTGATGGCGTAAACGGTGAACACTACCAGGCATACCGTTCTAAAACGAGAGGGTGATTTTATGAGGCACATCAAATGTACATGCGGATTGTCAGATGGTAATGACGATAAAGTAATTTTCTGTACAATCGAAAATATTAGCTACGATAGAAAGAAATCATTGTACGAGAAGTACGACAATGCGATATCTGCAACAGAAAGTATGCGGTACTTCTGCACTATTGTCTTTCGTATGAAGAAATGAAAGGTTAAATTTGGTGGTGAATAAATGGCAGAATATCATGTTGGCTGTGGAGCGTTTGCTATCTATGCGGGAACGCTGAACAGTAGAAACAAAAATATGTGGCAAAACAAAAAACAGAGTGTACAGACGAGGCAATTTGCGCTGTAAGAGATTACATGGTGTCTGAGCTTCTTGGTGGTATCGACTGTCGCAAAGCAACTTCGAGCGGTTATGAATGGACACTAAAAGATGGACGCACAGTGGAACTTAGGGTAACGATAAAAGATTAGTTTGGTGGTGATAAAGTGGAGTTCTCAAGTTATGAAGATATGAAGAAATTTGAGGCAGAGCGAGAACAATTCTATCTTGATTTCCTCGATATTTGTCATTCATTTGACCCATTCCGTTTCAAGTTTTATAAGAGACTTTTTCTCGAATCATTCCACCCCAAATACCGCTCTCAGAAAAAGTTATACGATGGTTACTACGGTGGCTGGTGGCGTGATAGCGACGGACGCCCATGCGCAAATCCTATTCAGCTTATTGATATTGATTCTGTATCTGATGGGGAAATTTGTATAGAGCGTGACGATAGCTGCATCTATGCGGTTTATCTGAAGAAAGATGATTGTCTGATTAAGATAGACCCGCAGATAATGTGGCAATAAAACAGAACTTTGGTGTGGAGGATTATTATGTCGGCTATTGGAAGCGCGATTGCTATAACATGGGCGAAATTTGGACTCAAAATTGAAAAACGATAGAAAATCAGGATATGCTTGAGATTTATATTAGCGTACCTGAAAGGAGTTTCCATCAAAATGCTTCTGGCGAAGAGATGTCCGGTATGACACTGGCAAAAGGTTCAAAACAACTCTGGTCGAGATGGGAGTAAAAAGACTTACCGTCAAATCTCGTATACGGATCGGAGAAGTTTGGACAAAAGAACTGTCAGATGAAGCGGAGCTTAATATGAGAAAACAGTTGTTTGAAGTCAATATTGATAAAATAAAAAGGGTGCAGCGCACCCGTTAAAAAATCACTATAAATCGAACAATCGTTTCTATACTCAGATCTCTTCACCAGTCTCTTTATTGATAAGCCTACCTTCATATCGGTATCCAAGTGCCTCAGCGATCTCCACCAATTCCTTTTCGCTGAAGTTGTCCCGCTTGAACTTTCCGCTCAGATTTTGAGAGGTACAGCCTATGGCGGCAGCAAGGTCTTTAACGCTTTTATTCTGCTTGATTAAGGCAATGCGGATCTTCTCTGTCATCATGGGCTTCCCCCCTATTATCTTAATTGTAAACTAACGCACGAATAAAATCAACGCTAAATTTCAAAAGTAACTTTTCAGCGATTTTATCTCTTGACGAATTTCGCTCTTTGCTTTATCATGTAATTACAGAGTGAATTTATTTTCTTAAATCTTACGAAAGGAGAGAATGTCATGGCCGGCCAGAAACGAACCGACAATAAGGGGCGTATCCTTAAAGACAATGAAACACAGCGCAAAGATGGGACTTATCGTTTCACATACACTGACGCAGATGGCAAGAGACATGATGTATACAGTAGACGGCTTGTGCCAACTGACCGTCTTCCTCCTGGTTGTAAAGACGATTTGAGTCTCAGAGAAAAGGAGCGGAAAATCCTCCGTGACCTTGAAGACGGTATCAAAGCTACCGTAGAAAACAGAGCCACTTTGAATGACCTCTTCAATCTCTATATTTCCAATAAACCAGAGCTGAAGCAATCCACCCGTGCCAACTATCTCTATATGTACAAGAAGTATGTCCAAGACGATATTGGCAAGAAGAAAATCTCAAGCATTAAGTATTCAGATGTCAAGGCTTACTATAACCGCCTCATCAGAGAGCGTGGATTTAAGCCCAATTCCATGGAAATCATTCACACCATCATCCACCCCATATTTACGCTGGCCGTCCGTGATAATTACATCCGTATCAACCCGGCACCGGAGCGATGGCGGAAATCAAAAAGAGCCACAACTGGGAGAAGCCAAAGCGTCACGCTCTGACTAAAGCAGAGCAGGCAGCTTTCATCGACTATATTAAAAGCAGTAAAATTTATAACCACTGGCTTCCGCTCTTTACTGTTCTTCTGGGAACTGGTTGCCGCATTGGTGAAGTCATTGGCCTGCGCTGGGAGGACTGCGACTTTGAGGACGGGATTATCAGCATCAACCACAACATGGTATATCGGAAATATGAGGGTGAATCCAAAGCCCGTTTCCATATTGAAACGCCAAAGACAGAGGCCGGCACCCGTATCGTCCCCATGCTGGAAGAAGTCAAAGAGGCGCTGCGCACAGAATGGGCAAAGCAAGGAATCATAGGCTTTAACGAGTCCATTATAGACGGCTATACAGGGATTTATCTTTCAAAATCGGTATGGCGATCCGCTCTCCCCTCACAGTGTCAACCGCGCCATTGACCGCATTTGTGCTGCCTATATCGAAGACGAAACTATTCAGGCCGACAGAGATGGCCGCGATCCCGTTCTGATCCGCCACTTCTCTGCCCATAATCTCCGTCACACATTCTGCACCAGGTATTGCGAGGTTGAGAAAAATATCAAAGCCATTCAGGAGATCATGGGACACGCCGACATTGAAACCACCATGAACATCTACGCTGAAGCCACAAAGGAGGTAAAGAAACAATCCTTTGCGAATCTCGAAGGTAAAATCAAGATATCTTGATGGGAGGGATTTTTGTGGGCAAACTCGTTGACTTATCTGGTAGGACATTTGGCCTGCTTACTGTTTTGCAGAGAGTAGAAGACCGCAAGCAAGGTCGCCCCATGTGGCTTTTGTCAATGCGAGTGCGGGAACGCCGTCGTTGTGTCATCTACTAATTTACTCAAAGAAAATGGCACAAAGTCATGCGGGTGCCTACGACATAAGCAATCTCCCACCCTCATTGATTTAACTGGTGAAGTCTTTGGAAAACTCACTGTAATCCAGAAAGATATTGCCACTGAAAGCGGAAAGGCAAGGTGGATTTGCAAGTGTGAATGTGGCAACACGGTATCCGTTCTATCAGACAGTCTTAGAAAAGGTAAAACCAGATCCTGCGGCTGCTCCCAGTTCCAGCTCAAACATGACCTTACAGGCCAGACCTTTGGATATCTCAAAGTAATCGAGCCAGTGGAGAATAAACGGATCGCCGGCAATGAAACCAGATGGAAATGCCTCTGCCAAAACTGTGGCCGTACAGTGGAGGTCGGCAGCTATTGGCTGCGGCACGGCGATCCATACGGTCATTGTAAATGCACCAGATTTAACAAGCCTCAATAAAAGCCCGTAGACGGCTCTCGGAGCGTTCAATCTCTTTACAGGTGAAACTACACTCCCAAATCCTAATCGTCGCTCCTGGGCTATCCTGGGACAACACGAGAAAAATAGGGTACAGATCTCCGAATTGGATTTCTGTACCCTTTAATCTTTCTCTGACAAAAAATAGGGAGCCAGCACAAGGCCAGCTCCCTAAATTCAGTCGGATTTTGCTTTTCGGTTCTACCACATTTTCATGTGGTATTTTCGGCAAATGTGGTAACGCTGTGGTAAGATAAAATCCGGCCTTCTCGAAACCACAATATATAGTGTCAAATTCGCTTGAAATCACTCTATATCGTGTGTTTTAGAGAATTAGTCCCCAAAGGGGTTTCATGGTCCAGAACAATACACTCTGCACTGTCCTTATCAAAATTAAGCGTGATTTTACTGCCGTCTTCCTGCAGAATCTCATGACCATTTGCGGGATTGACCCAGATACTTTTCTTGCCGTCAGTAATAATATATACTTTTGCCTGTAAAACCTGAGCGGTTCCAAGCTCCTGTTCAATAGCTTTTTCAATTTGCTTGTCTGTGCGCAACTGTGCAGGAACCTTATATTCAATTGCGGCAATAACCAGCGGCTTTTTGACAATAAGCGCATCCGGCTTTTTGTCTCGTACTCATCGTAATCTCTGTCAGGAATGATTTTTGCGCCCTTTAATGCCTTGAGTGTCGTAGTCCGATATTGTAGAAATTCCAATCGCCCATTTTCTCAGGAGCTTCTACCAAATTTTTCTGAATTAATTCTTCACTCATTGACAGTAACTCCTTTCGTTTTATTGACGTGTTCTGCTAAATAATCATCTATATCAGATTTTTTAATTCTTAGAGATCGATTTCCTTCACCCACACGAGAGGCGATTAGTTTATTTGCACTAATAAGACGTCGTACCGTTTTTTCACAAACTTGAAGATACTGTGCCGTTTGAGCGACAGTAAAAATTTCATCAGCCATAGCATACTCCTCCCATTTTGTTAAGTATATCATCTCATCTCATGACAATCAAGGACTTTCTTTGACTTTTACGGATTTTTATGGACAATACAGGACAGCAATGAACTAAAAATAGCGGTTGAGATGCTTTCCTCAACCGCTATATTGCATTAGTTATAGATTAAATCATTATTGACGATCTCCATTGCTATTTCCCGTACTGCGTTCATCTGCCGTACCCATTCCATTTGGTCTGCTGCTTTGAGTGTTTCCGTGATGCCTTCCTTTTCGACAAGTTCTTTTACCATCCGTAAGAACATGTCCGCCGCCTGCTCGTTTAGATCGGCAAGGTAGCCGTTCAGCTTCCCGTCGAGGAGCAACCCGGTATAGAGCGCTTTGCGATGTTCTCGGATATACCTTAGATGTCGCCGTCCCCATATGCCGATAGGCCGTTGTTCTTCCTCCGAGATCGTCAGGCAGGGAATGTAATAATCGCCTTGCAGTTCGTACCAAAGACCGTTGTTTTCATCATAAATGCACTTGTCCATATTCAAAATCCTCCGTATAATTAGTTCGCGTATATGCCACAGTTTCCCAGCTGCCGCATGTTGTTATATTGTTTTACCAGATTTTTCTTCCCTTGCTTTTGCCCTTATGAGGCACTGAGGGCAAGGATAACACCATGTGAAACCGTATAACGCAGACGGGTGAGCAAACTGCGAAAAATCCTTTGGTTTCAAAGGATTTCGAGGATTTTATTAACGGCTTATAACAGCCGCTAACAGGTTAAGATTTTGATGGATTCAAATTCTAATTTGTTATCTGAAATGCTGACCCATAGGCGCAAGGTTGAAATACACCTTTATATTTTCGCCTAATTTTCTACATACTGGAGTAACCTCTTCCCTCCACTTTTCAAAGGTCTTCCGGCATCATCGTCGCCTATAACAAGGGGCTCTGCACATTTTTTCGTGCAGAGCCCTATTTTTATTAGATGTAAGGCACCTCTTGGGCAAAGCCGCATTTCCGGGCGGAAGCTTCCAAGCGGGTGAGCGCTCCGGTCAGCTCAGAGCGGGCATTCCAATTTGCAGGCGCAAAAAGCCGGTCCCGGCAGCGCCGTACTTGCTGCCCAGGTCAGGCTCCACGCCGGCGGACAAGAAGAATCGCTCCAGCTCCAGCTCCGACAGCCCCAAGCCGCGGAAGTCCGCCCAGATTAGCGTACCAGCTCTGTGGCGCAGAAGCTTCACCGCCGGCATACAGCGGGCAAAGCAGTCCCGCACCAAGGACTCGTTCTCATGCACAAAGTCCATCAGTTCGTCGATCCACGCCTTGCCCTCATCTGTGTAGGCCGCCAACACCGCGGCCCGCATGAAGGGAGAGAGGCTGCCATAGTGATCGGCATCCCGCTGGGTGCGGTAGGCCTTCCGGATGGCCGCATCGGGGATGATCACATTGGAGTGGCTGGTACCGGTAAAATTGAACGCCTTGCCAAGACTGGTACAGATGATACAGTGGTCCAACGCGTTCGGAACGGCGGCATAGGGAACCATCAGACCGGGCTGCCACACATGCTCGGCAAAGATCTCGTCCGCCACCACCAGCACATGGTGCTTTTGGGCCAAAGCCGCCACTCGCTCCAAATCCTCCCGCTCCCATACATCCATAGTGGGGTTATGAGGGTTACAGAGGAGCATCAGTTTGTTTTCCGGTGCGGCCATTTTTCTCCTCCAGGTCGGCAAAGTCCATCTCATACCGGTCACCCCGCAGTTGCAGGGGACTGTCCACTAATTTCCGACCGCAGTTGGCGATGGCGCGGGCATAGAGCAGATAGACCGGCTGCTGCACAATGATACCGTCGCCGGGCTGAGTAAAGGCGCGGATGGAGGCACACATGGCCTGAAGGATCCCGTAGGACGGCACGATCCAGGAAGGTTCTATCTCCCAGCCGCGGACCTTTGCCATCCAGTTGACAACAGCCCGGATGTACAGGGGGTCATCGGAGTCGGTCCAACCATACAGACCACTCTGAGAAAACCTGGTCAGCGCGTCGATAATGCAGGGGGCGGTTTTTACGCAGCTGTGCTCCGGCCATCACGGTATAGTCCGGTCGGAACCCGGTGCCGAAGCCGTAGTCAATGGCGTCGGCCAGAGTTTGAAAGTCAAAAGACATAGCTCAGTTCTCTCCCTTTCGATGTTCAGGCCCCAGAACCGTGCCGCTGCGCACATGGGTATGGACGCCGTGGTCCACGGCGATCTGCCCGGCCACCAGCACATAGTCCAGTCCCTGCGGGCCATGTCGGGGATCAGCAAGATTTTCCCTGGCAGAGAAATGCTCCCAGTCCAGTACCAACAGATCGGCAGCCAGACCTTGGGAGACAAAGCCCCGGTCGGTCAGTCCCAGGGTGCGGGCCGCATTGCCGGTAAGCTTGCGTATCGTCTCTTCTATGGCAGCGCCCTTGTCCCGCTCCGTCTCCAGAAACACGGTCATCCCCTCGTATGTGGCGGGCGAGCCGCACTCCAGCGGCAGGTCGCCCTCGGACAGGGCCGCGTCGTAGTCCAAGGTCCAGGTATCCAGACCAATGGTGGCCTCCGTTCGGGCCACAAAGGCGTCCCGGTCGGGGGTATGTTCCGGACGGCGCCCCAGGGAAATCATAGCGGCGTAGGGGTCTTCGGTCAGCACATCCAGCAGCAGCTCCAGGCTGTCTGCCCCCCTGCGCTGCCTCTCGAATCGTTTTGCCTACACAGCCTGCCCGCTGCACACGGGTAAACCGGTAGCGGGTGTCCCAGGCTGGGTCGGCCTGCGGATCAAAGCGGGTAAAGACCCCCTGAGACGGATGGCGTCCGGTCCGGATCTCAACAACCTGCCGCCGAAAGTCAGGCAGGGTCAACGCCCGGGAAAAGCGGCACAGCCCCCACACCGCTCCACGTAGGGTTGGAACAGAGAGGCGGCCATAGGGTAGTGGAAGGAAGGGACCATAGGCGTACTTGGGGATCACATCCCAGGTGACGTTTACACCCGCCTGCCGGGCTCGGTCCAGCTCCTCCAGCGTCTTGGCCACGGCGGCACGGATCAAACCGTCGTGGGCCGGGGTGACGTTGTAGCCGTTTTGGATGTGGCTGACATGGATGCGGACGCCGCTCTCCCGTCCCAGGTCCAAAATTCCCGCAGACCGTCCAGGAAGTTCTGAGGGTGGTCGTAATAGGGGTGGCTGCGGCTGCGGGTGTGGGCGGTGACGATGCCGCCGCGGGCGGCCACCAGCTTCATCAGGCGCAGCAGCTCCTCCCGGCTGGCAAACAGGCCGGGCTCATAGTCCAGGCCCAGGCTCAGGCCCAGGGCGCCGCCGTCCATGGCCTCGCTGAGGGCGCCCTCCATGGCGGCGATCTCCGTCTCAGTGGCGTCCCGATGGTAGTCGGTGCCCATGGCCTGTAGGCGGATCTGGGCCTGCCCGGCCACCACAGCCAGGTTGGCGCCCAGCCCCACTCGGCGCAGATGCTCCAGGAACTGGCCATAAGTAGTCCAGTCCAGCTCCTGACCGTAGGTCTGGGCAAAGGGCTCCCGCAGCCGCTGAGTGGGAACGAGATAGGCGTTGTATGGGTTAATACCCCCAGGCGGCTCAGGCATGACCTTGGTGAATGCCTTTTTCTCTGGGAACATGTAGAGCCAACTATGCTGTACTGGGGCGACCCCCAGGCCACAATGTCCGGCAAATTCCGTGGTAATGCCCTGGCCCAGCGTGCTCTCCATATTGGGGTACATGGCGGCGGAGCAATCGGAATGGGAGTGCATGTTGATAAATCCCGGGGTAATCAGTTTCCCTGCGGCATCCATCACCTGGGCTCCCTCCGGGGCGGAGAGGTCAGGGCCCACGGCGTCTATTACGCCGTCCCGGATGCACACATCGGCCTGGAAGGGCGGGGAGCCGGTCCCGTCTACCACAGTCCCGCCCCGAATCAAAGTCCATGCCATGGCGGGCCTCCTGTCAGACCAGCCCGCCGATGCGGGTGACCTCTACGCCCCGAGCCTCCCAGGCGTCCAGGATCTGGTTAAAGCCAATGGAGTCGCTGGCCATGTGACCCATGCACAGCACGTTGCAGCGGTTGTCCTCCTGCAGGGCTTTGACGATGTCAGCGTCCATGTGCATGCAGACAAAGGTACCCACACCGGCGGTGATCAGCGCCTTCAGCTCGTCCAGCTCCGCCCCCAGGCCGCCGGCAAAATCCACCACAGTCTTTCCTGCGTAGCTGTCCTTTTCGCCCACCCAGATGACAGGGCGCTGGCCCTCGGGGGCTTGGGCATACTCTCGGATGGTCATTAAATTGTCCAGGATCTCCTGGACGGTGGGGTTGTCATTGGCTTTATAGACCTCGTCCACCTTCGCCTCCACCATCCGCTCGCCCAGCAGGTCGGCGGGGGTGTGCAGGCCCAGATATGGCATCCCCAGCAGCCGGGCCACAGACGGCCCCCGTCCAGGTTGGAGCCGTGAAACATGATCTCCGTAGCCCGCTTGCGGTGCTCCAGCAGCTTTTGGGCTACGTTGACGGGCACACCATAGTGTACCAGCTTCTCATAGTGGCTTTGGGCAACCAGCTCTCCCAGCTTACCCAGGCGGGGCACCATGTTATGGTGCCTGGCCACACAGTCATAGCCCAGCTGGCGGGCCAGAGTCAGCTCGGCAGCACCCATATCAATGCCCGCCAGCACGCGGGTGATATTCTCCCCTGGAACCGAGACGGAGGAATCCAGAGGCAGTTCCTGCAGTTGGGCCAGATCCAGGGCAATTTGAACCATTTCTGTTGTATTCATTGGTAGTGTTCCTCCTAATCCAGATGATGACAAGCGGCAAAATGTCCGCCGCTCAGGTCCTTGGGCGCGGGCGTCTGTGTGCGGCACTGCTCGGTAGCCCGGGGACAACGGCCGCAGAAACGGCAGCCCGGTTTGGGGTCGATGGGGCTGGGCACCTCGCCCTCCATAGGGATGCGGTGGTGGGTCTTTTCGTAGTCTGGGTCGGCCACCGGCACTGCCGAGAGCAGACCCTGGGTATATGGATGGGCCGGATGGCCGTAAACCTCCTCCGTAGGGCCGTATTCCACCATGGTGCCCAGATACATGACAGCCGTCTGGTCCGCGATGTGGCGGACCATGGACAGATCGTGGGCAATAAACAGGTAAGTAAGGCCCAGCTCCCGCTGAAACTTCATCAGCATGTTGACCACCTGGGCTTGAATGGACACATCCAGGGCGGAGATAGGCTCGTCGCATACGATCAGCTCCGGTTCCACCGCCAGCGCCCGGGCGATACCGATACGCTGGCGCTGTCCTCCGGAGAACTCATGGGGGAATCGGTTGGCGTGCTCCTTTGCTGAGACCTACCATGTTCAGCAGCTCATACACCCGCTCCCGCCGCTCCTTGGCGTTGGCGCACAGCTTGTGCAGCTCCAGCCCCTCGCCCACGATTTCGCCCACGGTGAAGAAGGGATTCAGGGAGGCGTAGGGGTCCTGAAAGATCATCTGCATCTTTCGAGTCAGGGCCTTGGCCTGGGCCCGGGTCACCTTATGATGTCCTGGCCGTCAAACACGATGGTGCCCCGTCCGGCTCATAGATACGCAGCAGGGAGCGGCCTACGGTGGTCTTGCCGCAGCCGGACTCGCCCACCAGTCCCAGGGTCTTGCCCCGCTGGATGGCAAAGGATACATTGTCCACCGCCCGCAGGATCTTGCCCCGGCCTACACGGAAGTGTTTTTCCAAGTTGGAAACCTGGAGAATTGCATCAGACATGATCACTGCCTCCTTTCGGCAGGGGCGGAATGCCCTCCGGCGGCGTTACATCGGGTGCCCTGGGTCCAGCAGCCAGCAGCGGGAGCCGTGGCCCTGACCGCAGGCAAATTCCGGGGGATCTTCCTTCAAGCACGCCTCCATGGCGTAGGGACACCGGGCCGCAAAGGCGCACCCCTTGGGCGGGGCATACAGATCGGGCGGCGTGCCGGGAATGGCGTACAGCTCACTCTTCACGTCCTGGATCAGGTTGGGCATGGCCCCAGAAGCCCCCAGGTATAGGGGTGGCTGGGGCGGTAAAATACCTGCCGCGCGTCGCCGTACTCCACGATCTTGCCCGCATACATCACGGCGATCCGGTCGGCCATCTTGGCCACTACGCCCAAATCATGGGTAATGAGCAGTATGGAGGTCCCTCGCTTCTCCTTCAGGTGGTTCATCAGATCCAAGATCTGGGCCTGCATCGTCACGTCCAGGGCGGTGGTGGGCTCGTCGGCAAAGAGAATCTTGGGATTGCAGGCCATAGCCATGGCAATCATGACCCGTTGACGCTGACCACCGGACATGGTATGGGGGTAGCGCTTTGCCACCAGCTCCGGGTTGGGCAGGCCCACCTGCCCCAGCAGCTCTGCCGAAATCTGCTGGGCCTCCTGGCGGGACACCCTCTGATGGCGCAAAATACCCTCGCACATCTGCCGTCCCACCCGCATGGTTGTTCAGGCTGGTCATAGAATCCTGAAAAATCATGGAAAATTCCTTGCCCCGGTAGGACTCCATAGCTTTGTCGCTCAAATGGGTGATGTCGGTGCCCTGGTAGGTGATGGCGCCCGACTTGATTTGGGATGGAGG
>VOFB01000668.1_pt1 | contig 17101 bp, 35 predicted proteins | sample 5384141 | NCBI WGS metagenome assembly VOFB01 (sample SAMN12384721, study PRJNA508395) | human gut metagenome | isolation source: healthy gut A | host: Homo sapiens | reverse complement strand
TTGAAAAATTTAATATAAGGCCAGAAGAGGCTTTAGTTGTTACAATTGATGGTAAAGGACAAATTTTTTGCCAAGAAAAAAAGAAAGGGTAGTGATTTTTTTTATAAGGAAATAGTTTTTCTATAATTATAATTGTAGTAGTTGTTTTTGAAAATATATTGACTCAAAATTATACTCATGATTCTGTAAGAAAGACTACTTCTAAATTGAGGAATTGAAGCAAGAATTGTTAGTTGATTCAAAAGATGATATAGATTGAAATAAGGCTAAAGAGGATTTTATGACTTTACAGACAGAATGGAGAAATAGTTTTGAAAAAATTGGCTTATTATATAGAGCATGATGAGTTGGAAAAAAGTTGATACAAATTTAATTGGGCTTAAAAGCTATATTGAAACAGAAGAAGAATCAGATGCTGTTAGTGAATTGGAAAAAAGTGTTTTGTTTTGAAACATATTGAAGATAAAACAAGGATGAATTTGAAAAATATATTTTAATTTTTAATAGAACAAAAGCGGACATTAATAGTATTTGCACTTATTTAGACATTAATAACATTTGTATTATTTAGAAAATTTTAATGTCCGCGTCTTTGTTCGAGTGTGAAATTTATTGTTTTTACACTCTTAAAAATATTTAAGGTTAAAATTTATTAGAGCCACTAACGACTTCTGCATAATTTTTAATTTTTTGTAAACAAGGTCATTTACTGTACCAGAAGGGAAGTGACCATTTTTGTCTTTTTTTACCAGCTGGTACTCCAGTTAAAACTTCTATTCCTTCTTCAATTGTAGAAATAGAGTAAATATGGAATTCACCATTTTTGACAGCTTCTATAATATCATCAGATAATTGTAAATTATCTACATTTTGAATAGGAATCATAACTCCATGTGAACCATCTAATCCACGCATTTTACAAATTTGGAAATATCCTTCGATTTTTCATTAACTCCACCAATAGGTTGTATTTGACCTTTTGATTTACAGAACCTGTTACTGCAATTGCTTGATTAATTGGTATACCAGATAGACTAGATAATAAACCATATAATTCTGTACTTGAAGCACTATCTCCATCTACTCCATTATATAATTGTTCAAAGCAGATACTGGCGGTTAAACATAATGGAATATCTTGTGCAAACATTTCTCCTAAATATCCAGTTAAAATTAAGACACCTTTTGAGTGTGATGAACCAGATAGGTCAACTTCTCGTTCTATATTTACAATACCACTTTTACCAGTATAAGTGTTTACAGTGATTTTAGCAGGTTTACCAAAAGTATAATCTCCAACTGTTAAAACTGTTAATCCGTTTAGAGTTCCTACTTTATAGCCTTCTGTATCAATTAATAAAGAATGGTCTTTTATCATTTCCATATATTTTGTATCATATTTTTTACACGATTGATTTGTTCTTTTAAAGCTTTATCCATAAATTGACTTGTAACTACTTTGGATCTTGATAATTTTGCCCAAGTAGCAGCTTCACCAGCAATTTGAATTAAGTCATCAAATCTAGTAGAGACTTTTGAATGGCTACCAGCTAATTTTGAGGCATATTCAATTAATTTGCACATTGCACCTTTGTCTAAATGAGGTAAGTTATCATGATCACAGAGACCATGTATAATTCTTGCTAATTTATTTGCATTTTCGTTATTTAAAGGTGCATCATCTTCAAATTCAACTTTTATTTTAAACAATTTTTGAAATCTGAATCCATTGCTAAAAGTGTTTGATAAATTTGACTATTACCTATTAAAATGACTTTTAAATCTAATGGTATAGGTTCAGGTCTTAATGAAATCATTACCATAGAAGAGCGTTGTTCTGATGCAGCTTCTATACCAAGCTCTTTAACACGTAGAGCTTTTTTAGAGCTTCGTAGCAAGCAGGATTTGCTAATAAATCTTTTGCTTGGAAAATTATATATCCACCATTTGCTTGATGTAATAATCCTGGTTTTAACATAGTGAAATCGGTTTTTAATGCACCATAATAGTTTTCATATTCTAATGCACCAAATATATTACTATATGAATAGTTAGAATCCATTATAACAGGTGTACCTTCTTTATTTGAATTATCAATAAATAAATTTACACGATAATTTAGTGAAGGATCAGTTACTCTATTTGCAGGATTTCCAGGCTGATTTGGATTTTGAGCTTCTAATATTTTGTCTTCTTCTAAAAAGTATGATACATTTTTTAGAACATCTTGTTTAACATCATTTAAAAATGTGTTTATTTTTTTGTTACGTTTATATTTTGATTTTAAGAAATTTATGTGTGCACTGATTGTTAAAAGTGCGATATTTGATTGCCATTCTGAGATTTTTTTTTGTCTGATTGTCTTTCAATTTCTTTAATTTGTCCAATAACTGTCATAATTTGTTCTTGAACAACAGCAGATTTACTTTCATATTCTTGTTTTATAGAGTCTTCTAATTTGTTAAATTCTTCTTCCTCAACTACTTTTCCATCAACTATAGGCATCATGTAAATGCCGTTCTGAGAGGCTTTTACTTGAAAATCAAATTTTAGAGCATCTTTGTTTAGCTTTTCTAAAAGAGCAGAGCGTTTTTCTTCAAATCTTTGTTTTTATAGATGCCTTTTCTTTTCAAAGTCGTCAGCATTAAATGTTTTTTAATATCTTTTTTAATTTCTTTTATAAATCCATCCATATTGTCTCTAAATTCTTTTCCTTGTCCGGCGAGGCAAAGATACTGAGATAGGATTGTTTGGATTGTTAAAATTATAAATGTAACACCAGTCATTTGGAACTTTTTTTTCTTTGAAATCTTGTCAAGGTAATTTTTGGTATACATTGTTTTTCCAACTCCACTTGGTCCTTCAATGTATAAGTTATAACCTTTTACATTTACTTGTAATCCAAATTCTAGTGCCTTAATTCCTCTATCTTGTCCAATTCCAGTTTGTATGTTTTCTAGTTCTTCTGTAGTATTAAAATTAAATAAATTTTCATTACATGTCATTTTAAATCTTTATAAGATAATTCATTTTGCTTTTCATTCGTTTTTTCCTCCATTTTTTCTTTATTATTCCCATTATTTTTTTGATAAACTTATTTTATAGTATCTTTTTAAAAAGTAAAGGAAAAAATAAAAAAAATAATGATTTGAAATGGAAGAAGAGGTGTTTTTTACAGATGTTACCCAAAAACACCTGAACAGCTTAGTACAAAACTTATTTAAAGTATTGCAATATTTGATAAATAAAGATATAATAAGAAAAAATTGTGTGAATGAGTAAAAATACTATTTTAAAAGTGAATTTTTGTGTTTTACGAAAGGAATGTGATAAAAATGAATAAGACCAAAAAGAAAAATTTTTGAGACTTCTATGAAATTATTTGCTGAAAAAAAGGTTATGATGCAACAAGCATAGAAAAAATTACTGCAACAGTGGGGAGTAGCAAAAGGAACATTATATTATCATTTTCTAGTAAAGAAGAAATTTTTAATTTTTTGATTGAAGAAGGGATAAAACTTTTACAAAATAGTATTTATATAAAAACATCAAAATACACTAATTATATAGATAAAATTAAGGCAATAGTTTTAATAGAAATAAAATTGTTCAAAAATATGAGAATTTAATAACTATATTATTAAGCCAATTTTATGGTAAAGAATCAAAGAAATCAAAAATGCCAAATGCATGTTTATGAGTATATAGAACAAATAGAGCAAATAGTAAGGGGAAGGTATAAATAAAGGAGAAATAAAGCAGGGAGAACCTAAAGCGATGGCCTCTGAAATTTACGGATTAATATGTTCTACATTAGTATATAAATTGCGTAATCAAGATACTTTTGATGTTACAAATATTTATAAAGAGTTTGAGAGAACTGTAATTGAGGGATTAAAAGGAAAATAGAAAGGGAATGTGATAAAAAATGAGAAAGCCAATACATGAATTTGACAAATTTACAGATTTGAAAGATATGCTAAAAGGTATCTGGTGAGAAGTATGGTGATAGACCAGCATATATGTTAAAAACTGATAAAAAGGTGAGTTTAAAACAATTACTCATAAAGAATTTAGAGATCAAATAAATGAATTAGGTACAAAATTGATAGAGATGGGGCTAAAGGGTAAATGTATAGCAGTAATTGGAGAGAATCGATATGAATGGGGTGTAGCATATTTAGCAATAGTTACTGGAACTGGTGTAGTTGTGCCTTTGGATAAAGCATTACCAGAAAATGAAATTGAAAGTTTAATAATTCGTTCAGAGGTAGAGGCAATTTTTTATTCAAAAATATGATGATGTTATGGCTAAAATTCAAGAAAAAGGAAATACAAATTTGCGTTATTATATTTCTATGGATATAAAGGAAAATGAAGAAAATGTTTATTCTATGGAAAAACTTATAAAAGAAGGAAAGGAATTATTAGAAAAAAGGTAATAGAGAATTTTTAGATGCTAAAATAAATCCAGAAGAAATGCAAATTATGTTATTTACATCTGGAACAACATCAATGTCAAAAGCTGTAAAAGTTATCACATAAAAATATAGTAAGTAATTTAATGGATATAACATCTGTGATTAAGTTACATGAAAAAGATGTAATGTTATCATTTTACCTTTTTACATCATACGTTTGAATCAACAGTGGGATTTTTTGTATCCAATATCAAAAAGGGTGCAAGATTACATTTTGCGATGGAATTAGACATATTGCAGAAAATATAAAAGAATATAAAATAACAGCCATGATTTCTGTGCCTGCTCTTTATGAAGGAATATATAAACAAGTTGTAAAGGCTATAAAAAACAAGGAAAATGGGAAAAAGTACAAAAGGGTATAAAATTAGTAATACTTTAAGAAAAATAGGAATTGATATTAGAGCAAAATTGTTTAAAGAAATACATCAATCTTTGGGTGAAGATTTAAGATTAATGGTAGCAGGTGGAGCAGCATTAGATCCAGAAATAGAAAAAAGGTTATACAGATTTAGGATTTTGTGTATATCAGGGTTATGGGTTGACAGAAACATCACCAGTTATAGCAGCAGAAGATGATAAATATAGAAGATTAGGATCAATAGGAAAAGCTTTTCCGAGTATAGATGCGAAAATATTAGACCCAGATGAAGATGGTATAGGGGAATTAATAGCAAAGGCACCATCTGTAATGTTAGGTTATTATAATAATGAAGAAGCTACAAAGGAAGCTATTGATGAACAAGGTTGGTTCCATACAGGTGATTTGGCAAAAATAGATAAAGATGGATATATTTTATTTCTGGAAGAAAAAATTTGTAATAGTATTAAAAAATGGAAAAAATATATTCCCAGAAGAACTAGAGACATTAGTAAATAAAATTGAAGGGGTTAAGGAAAGTTTTGTTTATGGTAGACCTGATGGAAGTGGGGATTATAAAATTTGTGCTAAAATTGTTTATGATAAAGATATAGTAAAAAGAAATTTATAATGTTGAAAATGTAGAAGATATAAAAGAAACAATTTGGCAAGAAGTTAAAAAGATGAATAAGGAAATGCCTGCATATAAATATGTAAGAGATATTATTGTAACAGACAAAGAGCTTATTAAAACAACAACTCAAAAAATAAAGAGACATGAAGAAATGAAAACGGTAATATAATTTGTATAATAATAAACGGAGTTTAAAGTGTTGAGATAAAGGTAAATACTATTAAAGTCCGTTTTTATAGTTTACATGATGTAATATTTTTTTGTAATGTTACTGTAATAAAAATGTAAACAAAAAAGTCTTTTAGGTACTTGTAGTTTTTTGTAAATTCATGTATAATAAATGTTGTAAGAATAATAAGCGTTTAAGCGTAGGATGAAGGAGGTTGTTTACATTGTCTAAATCTGGCATAGTAAATGTGAGAATGGTTATCACTGAAGAAAAAATATTTATCAAATATAGATAAAGTACAAAAATTAATAAATGCCAAAAGTAAGAAACAAATAGTTCAACTAAAAGATGATACATATTTTAAAGACTTAGTAGAATCAATAAAAAACATATTTAAACGAATATCCTAAAAGAAGAATTTTCCAAGCAGTGTATACAATGCTGCTTACGGACTAGTTGAATATGCAACAAATCAATTTGAAGAAAATACAAAGAAAATAGAAGAATTAATTAGACAAAGAGAAGAAAATATTGCATTAGCTGGTAAATTAAAAGAAGTAATGGAAGCAGTTGAAAATGAAGAAGAAGACTGGAAAGAGCAAGTAAAAGAGGCAGAAGATACTTTTTCAGAAGATATTACAGAAACTTTAATGGTTTTAGGAAAAACAAAACAGAAACTTCTCAAAATTATCAAGATGCAATGAAATTATTACATGCACGTGTTAATAATTTAGAATCAAATTTGCATATTGAAATAGATATGGAAAGAATAGAAGATAGATCAAAAGCTCTAAGTTATATAGAATAGAAGTGGCAGATGCTTTAAAAATCAATTCCTACACCAGTTGATATAACAGAGCAAGAAACAGTAGTAGAGCAAACAGAAAATGTTGAACAGGTTGAACAAATAGAAGAAATTGAAGAACAACAAGTTGAAAAAATAAAAACTGCTAAGACTAAAAAATCTAAAAAGGCAGAAAATGTACAAAAGGTTGAAGAAAATACACAAGAACAAACAGAAAATGTTGAACAACAAACTGAACAAGTTCAAGTTATTGAAGAACAACAAGTTGAAAAACTAAAAACCTTCTTTATGGCAAAGATTTAAAAATAGTAAATTTGTTAGAACTATTAAATATGTAATGAAAATTAGAGTAGTTTTAGATTATCCAGCTTTACCAGAGGGTAGAGGAGAAAATAATTAATATATATAAATGTGAATAGCCACTAGTATTAGTAAAGAACTAATATTAGTGGTATTTGTTTAGAAAAGTCTTTTGAGTTTTTATAATATTAATAAAATGATGAGATGTTTTCTAATATGGAAATCTTTCGTATAAATATTTGATAATATCATCTGCATTATGTTCGGTTACATGTAAATAGATGTCTTTGTCTAAGGAAATCCACATGTTTAAAGAATAGTTGTCAATATTGTCTATATATGTTCCGATTATTTCTGCCATTTCTACTGGATTGGCATATTGTTTATTCCATTTTAATGCAGTGTTTAATTCTAAGTTTGTGTTGTAGAAATGGCTTAAAAATTTATTGACTTCTCCTGGTTTTTCACTAAATAAGTTGACAGTAATCATATTATATACTCCCATTATTTTTCTTTTTTATAGTATGTCCAATATGAAGAAAAATATAACAAAAAATAACCATACACAGAAAATTTATAAAATAAATTTTTTTGTGTATGGACAAAGACGTGGACTTTAAAATGTTTTAAAATGAGAGCAAATGTTATTAATGTTTGCATCTTTGTTCGTGATGTTTTATATGTTATTGCTGGATATTGTTATTATTTTTTTGTATTGAAATAATACAGAAGGTCGATGACCTTTACCGGTTAACATTTTATCGGTTTTTTCAACTTTGTTTGCAATAATTCTTCTAAATGCTGGAGCTAATAATTTTTCTCCTAGAATTACTTCATAAACGTCTTGAAGTTCACCTAGTGTAAAATATTTAGGCATCATATTAAATACAATATCAGTATAATTTATTTTTATTTCGTAGTCTTTCAATTCCTGTTAATATTACTTTTGGGTGATCAAAGGCAATATTTTCATTTTTCAAGATTGAAAAAGAGTACTGATTAGTGGTTTTTGTATTATATTTTTTTGGATTGAAAAATTTATTGTTTCGTTACCATTATTTAAAGTGATGTTTACAATATTATTTACTTTTGTAAATTCAGTAATATCAAACCATGATGCATTTTGACTAATGTTATTTTCTAATTTGTTTTTGTCAACTAGTGCCATATATGCGGTTGAAACAACACGTGTTCTTGGATCTCTTTTTATATCATCAAAAGTATATAGCTGTTCTAAATATATGTTGGATAAATTAGTTTCTTTTTTTAGAATTCTTTTTTGCACATTCATCAAGAGTTTCATTTTTGGATTTACAAATCCACCTGGTAAACACCATTTGCCTTTAAATGGAAAATCATCTCTTTTGACAAGTAAAATACTAATCATTTTTGTACTTGTTTTTCTATAATTTATTGAATCTTTGCTTGATACACTAATTAATAATATGTCAGATGTCATGCTAAGTTTGTCAAATTTTGTTATGTCATAGTTTTCTAAAAATTCTTTTCATTATTATATTCTTTCATAGTAATTTTCATTCCTTTCTTGTTTTGTTCAAAGGCGTATATAGTATTTTTTTGAATTTGTTTCTTTTTATAAATACTTATTAGCATTATATAAAAAACAAAAGAATTGGTCAAGTTTTAAAGAAAAAGAATGTGTTAATTATAATTTTATTTTTAATTTTTAGAAAAATACTTGACAAATATAAATGTTTTTATTAGAATGTTAATATCAAAATATAAATAACAATGAAATCAAAAGGAAGTGTTGTATATGGAAAAGAAAGAAAAGATAAGATTAAAGCCTTCTCAAAATAGCATTTGTGGAAGTAGTTATAATTTGCTAAATGTTAAATTATTAAATGGTTGTAATGGAAAATGTGAATTTTGTATTGCTGCTGGTACACCAGTAAAAAAATCAGCAGATGCACAAAGATTTATTGATACTGCTAATTCAATGACGAAATTTTCAAAGGTTGATATTTTAGGTGGAGAGCCAACTTTATATCCTAACTTACTTGAGATATTAAAAGGAATTAGACCATATAAAGATGATATAGGTATAATTAGTAATGGTTCTAATTTGAAAAGGATTAAAGAGTGTCTACCATATTTGGATACAGTGACTTTAAGTATTCATTCTTTTTGATTATAGTAAAAATTCAACAGGTATATGTATTAATGAAGAAGAATTGAGAGATTTGAATAAGAACAAAGGAAATGTTGAAACTATATCAACTGTTGTTATTACAAAAGAAACGGTTTCTAATTTAGAAGAAATAAAGGATTATGCTAAAAAGCTAAAGAATTAGGTTTTTCAGCAATTAAATTGATGGAATTAGTTACATCAAATGAGAATATTGATTTTATTGATTTACAGGATTTATTGATAAAATTTGGTATTCATCAAAAAATGCTACATTAAAAGGTTGTTTTTGAATTACCAGAGTTATCAGAGTATTTAGGAATAAAAACTTATATAAAATTATGTTGTCCATTTAATAATGTATTTAAAGCAAAAAGTTTTGGAATACCAGATATTGAATATCAACATGATTATATGAATGTTATTCAACCAGATTGTTCAGTAACTGATAGTTGGATATATGATTCATTTGATAATAAAATTTTGAATGGAGATGATGTAAATGTCAATTACCTTAAGAAGTAAGGAAAATTATTGTATGGGAAGAATGGGGCCAAGATTATGTATTCAAACTACTACAGCTTGTAATGGAAAATGTTATTTTTGTGTGGGGAGATTTAATAAACCATCTAAGACTAATGTGGATGAAATTATAAAAGTGCTATAAAATTAGATAAATATTTGGATGTTCTTTTGTTAGGTGGAGAATCAACCTTGTTTCCAGATGATTTAGTTAAAATTATTGATTCTATTGCACCATATAAAAGGAAGATTACAGTTAATACTAATGGTTATAATTTGAAGTGTTTATTACCAGTTATAACAAAATTGGATAAAGTAATTGTTTCTGTTATGGGAGATGAAAAAGTAAATAATGAAATAGTTGGAGTTATACCAGAATTAGATCAAATAAAAGAATTTCATAGATTAAATCCGAGCCTTAAGTTAAGAGTTAATTGTGTTGTTAATAAAAAGGGATTGATTCATTTGATAAAATGGAAAAATTTGCTTTGGAGATGAAGAAAATAGGGTTTACATCAATAAAATTTTCAGAAATGTCAACAGATGATTGTAATGATCCTAATTTTGTTGATTTGCAAAATCTATTGAAACCATATTGTAGTGATCTTCATCAAGGTGATACTTTACAACATGGTTGTTATTTAGAACCAGAATCACTTAGAAAAAGATTTGGAATAAAAACTATTTTGAATTTAACTTGTAATTTGAAAACACCAATTAAGCAGCCACAATTTCAGTCATTAAGTTATGAGCCAGTGTGTTTTGATAGTGTATATATATCACCTGATGGGAGTATTCATAAAAGGATAGAGGCTTCACAGGATTTGGCAAATGATAGAGGAGCTTGTTAATAACATTTAATTTATATAATATAAAAAAAAATCGTCTGTTTAGACGATTTTTTTGGTGCTCCCCTCAAGGATTCGAACCTTGGACCCACCGGTTATGAGCCGGTTGCTCTGACCAACTGAGCTAAGGGAGCGTTAAGACATATTATCCTTAACACAAGTCATAGTATACAGTATTTTATAAACTTGTCAATAGAAATTTTGAAAAAAATTAAATTTCTTACTCAGGAGAGTTTTTATGTTGTTATTTTTATGATATTTTAAGAGGAAAAAATTTTTTATAAAAATTTTAAAAGATAATGCAGAAAAACGAAAAATGTGATAAAATTTAAAAGTATCAATTATAGAATCCTTTAAATGTAAAATTATTTAGAAAGGGAAAACAGATTTTAATAGTAATATTTTGCTATTTAGTAAACAAATATAATAGGAGGGCTTATTATGAGTAAAGTGGATTTTTGTGTTCACAGATACTGTCGGCAAAGTGAAGTAGCAGGATCAAGTTTCTTTTATTCTGTTCATTGGCCAGATGGTGAAAATGTGAGATTTTTTTTGGATGCTGGAGCATTCCAAGGTGTAAATAATTCTTACCTAAATGGATATTTTCCTTTTAAAGCAGAAAATTATCTTTTGGAATAGTTACACATGTACATTTTGACCATGTGGGTTTGTTACCAGTAATTGTGCGGCAAGGTTTTAAAGGTAAAATTTATTCTAGCTATGGAACAGTAAATCTTTTAGATGTGGCTTTAGCTGATACGGTAAAAATTGAAGATAAACAATTAGGAAGAACAATAGCTACAGCTGAAGAAGTTGAGGAGACACTTGAAATGACAGTTGGCTGTGCATATAGAAAGATAATAAAACCACATAAAAATATTAAGATTATCTTTTTTGAAAATGGTCATCTAATAGGAGCAGCAGTTATATTAATAATCATTTCTTGCCCAGGTAGAGAAGATATTACAATTTTACATACAGGAGATTATAAAGATAAAAATTTATTTTTTGATGTTGATGCTATACCTGAAAATATCAAAAATATGAAAATATCTTCTTTTGTAACTGAATCAACTTATGGAAATGTAGATTCTACAAATTCAAAGTTTGATGAATGTTTAGTAGAAAACACAGTATGGGCCATAAAAAGAGGAATGACTGTGTTATATCCTACTTTTGCATTGGGTAGACACCAGGAAGTATTGTATAAAATTAAACAAATTAAAGAAAAGGAGTTAATACCAAAGGAAACTCTTGTGGTTGTAGATGGTAAAGCTTCACAAATATATAATACTAGGTTCCAATATTCAGATTTGGGAATAAAGCTAGAGATGAAAAAATTTATGCCTAAATATTGTAAATGTATACCACGTGATCTTACAAAAAATTTGTTAGAAATGAGATTATTAAAACAATGATCCGAAAATTATTGTTGCTCCAGGTGGAATGTGTGATTATGGAGCAGCAAGTGTGTATACTAAAAAATTTATTTCTGATCCGAATGTAATGATACATGGGGTAGGATATGCGGCACCAAATTCAGTAATGTACAAATTATTAAATACATTGCAGGGGGAAACTGTTAGTTGTTATGGAGATGCATATATCAAAAAATGTATGACCAAAATAACGGCTGAAGTAACATCTCATGGACCAAGGGATATTTTATTAAGATTTATTAATGATTTTCCAAATACTATGTCAGTTTCTATTAATCATGGAGAATTGATTACTCAAAAATGGTTTAGAAAAAGTGTTTTGGAAAATACAAAGTTATTAGAAAATCAAGTTGATATATGTTCACCAGAAAAGGAGTGGTAATAGAAGCTGAAGGAATAACAGGGACATTTAACACAAAATTTGCTACAAGTTGTTAAAAATATTTGTTTAAAATAACTAAAGAAAATATTAAAAATATTTAATACGAAAACCAGAGCTTATAATTTATAAGCTCTGGTTTATGTTATGTTTTAGAATTTAAAATAATTTTAAAATTTCCTTTACGAATGGGCTACGAACAGATTCTTCTTCTTCAAATCCAATTTGATAGCAGAAAGATTTACCTTTTAACAGTTCAGATGCATAAGTGAGGCCATTGTATCTTTCATTTAATCCTTTGGCGTCTGTCTGTGAAGGATCTCCTGATAAAATGATTTTTGATCCTTTTTCCTATTCTTGTCAGAAGAGTTTTCATTTCTTCTGGTCGAATGTTTTGAGCTTCATCTACAATGTAATAGGCGTTTGTAAAGGTTCTGCCTCTTAATAAGTCAAGAGAGATAATTCTGAAAACTCCATCATCCATAATATTCTTAATACATCAGGTTTTAAAGAAGATTGTGTTGTTGATGCAGAAGGATTAGTGCTAATAAGTTCATGGTTATTATTTTTCTTTTCTGCTTTTTTTTCGTCTTCACTTTGAGTTCTTGTACTGCTTTTTTATACTTGAAATATTTGTTAAAGTTTAATATTTCATTGGCATTGTCAAGGATACCTGCTGTATATGGGTTCAATTTTTCTTCAAGAGAGCCTTTACAGCTCCGATTTTTCGAACCTTTTCATCAAGCATTGGTGCAGAGACTAATACTCTATTGTATAATGCAGAATTATTGTTCCAACTTAACTTTTTGGTTTGTGCAAAACCAGCTACTAATGAGCAAAAAGTTTTACCTGTTCCTGCGGCACCTTTTACTATAACAATAGGAATTGCTGAAGGTGAGGCAGTTAGAGCATGAAGTAAAATGATTGGGATTTATTAAGAGGTTTAAAGCCATGTGTTAAGTTAATTGCAGAATCACATAATATTGAAACTTGTGTTCCATTGTAAATACCTAAAGCTGAGTGACCATAATAGTCACGTAAAGTGATAAAAGTATTTAATGGAATTTCGGCAGCTGATAATTTTAAGTCAGATAAGTTACATTTTTTCTTATCATAGAACTTATTAATAATATCAGGGGTGACTTCAAGAGTGATTTGCCCTGTATATTGTTCTTCAAGAACAGGGAAAAGCCGGAATTTAGGTTCTTCAGCTTTGATTTTAAGGTAATCTGCTCTCAAACGAGTGGAATCACTCATTGAGATAAGAATAACATCATCAATATTGTCAGGTTTGTTTTCCTGTAGATATTTGCATAATGCAAATCTTCTCTTATCATAGTTGGAAAGATTTGAGAATGGCAGAGTTACTGCTTTTTTATTTTTGTAATTGTGTTCTTTAGGTGCATCAAGTGCAACCTTAAGAAGACTGCCATTTCTTTGAGTAAATCCTTCGTTGATTAATTTGTTAATTCCGATTTCTCTGAGCATTTTTAATACTGCTTTTGCGTTTTTTGTTTCTTCTGGATAACCTTCGTAAGTTTCCAATTCTTCGATTGTTGCCATTGGAATTATTACAGTGTTGTCACTGTCAAACTGTTCGGGTGCATTTGCAATAAGTAGTGCTTCCATTCCTAAAACAAATTCTTTTTGCCATATTGTAATCTCCTTTCATAATGTGTGAATTTGTTTACTTTGTAACATAACAAATTTTGCCTATTTATAAAATGATATAAATAGTAGAAAATTTATTAAAGATATTTTATCATAATTATGTAAATAATTCAATAATTAAAGTAAAATAAAGAAATTTATAATAATACATTAATAAAATACTGAAAAAACTTGAAAAAAGGCAAAAACAATGTAAAATAGTAAGAAGTAAAAAAGAAGGAGACGAAAAAATGTATTTAATAGTAGGATTAGGAAATCCTGAGGAAGAATATGCAAAAACAAGGCATAATATGGGATTTGATGCTATAAATAAATTATCACAAAAATATAATATAGATGTAAATAAAAAGAAATTTAAAGGGTTATATGGTACTGGATTGATAGAAGGAAAAAGGGTTATATTGTTAAAACCTCAAACATATATGAATTCAAGTGGTGATAGTATAATAGAAGTGATGGATTATTATGGGATAGAAACCAATGAACTAATAGTTATTTATGATGATATGGATATAGAAAAGGAATTATGAAAATAAGAAAAAAAAAGGAGGACCTGGTTCTCACTAATGGTATGAAATCAGTAGTTGAAAACTTGCAGACAACTGATTTTGCTAGAATAAGAATAGAATAGGTCGTCCAGAGCATGCAAATGATAAAATAAATTTTGTGATAGGGAAAATTCCAGAAGAAGAACAAAAATATTGGAGACAGGAGTTCAAAAAGGCTGCTGAAGCAATACCAGTGATTATTACAGATGGTATAGATAATGCAATGAATAAATGTAATTAATTTACTAATAGAAAGGACAAATAGGATGTTAGAGATATTTATAGATAAGCAAGAAAAACAAGAAAAGGTTGCTCTAGTGGAAAATGGTAATCTTGTAGAATATTATGAAGAAGATGAAAATACTGATAGAAAAGAAGGAAATATATATGTAGGAACAGTAAAAGATATTATTCCTGGGATGCAATCAGCATTTGTAGATATAGGAACAGATAAAATGGTTTTATTCATTTAAAAGATATTTTACCAAAAATAGATGAAAAAAAAAAGAAAGTTTAGAACCTAATATAGAAATAGGAAAGGTAATAAAGCCAAATCAAAAATTATTAGTGCAAATCAAAAAAGATAGTAATGATAAAAAAGGAGCTAGAGTTTCAACACATATAAATTTACCAGGAAAATATATAGTACTTATGCCAAATACTAGTTTTATTACAGTATCACAAAAAATTGAAGATAAAGCTGAACAAGAAAGATTGATAAATTTAGTTAAAAAATATATAGGCAAGGAAAATGGGGCAATTATAAGAACATCTGCTGTAAAAAAAGAAAAGAATTAATACATGATATTGAGGATTTGGAAAGAAAGTGGAAAAAATAAGAGAAAAGTATGAGCAAGTGGTAAAACAAAATAACAAAGAAAGTTTGATTTATGAAGCGGAAAATATATTAGAAAAATGATAATTGATTTGTCGAATGAAAAAAGAAAATATAGTGACAAATAATGAAAAACAATATGCACAATTGTTGGATGAGAAAAATAAATCAGATGAGCTTTGTTAATACTAAAATTATTTTGGAAAATAAAGATGTTTTAGATATATATGACATAAAAAACAACTTGAGAAATTACCTAATCGTAAAATATGGTTAAAATGTGGTGGATTTATAACAATTGATAAAACTGAGGCATTGACAGCAATTGATGTAAATACAGGAAAATATACAGGAAATAGAAATTTAGAACAAACATTATATAAGGTAAATGAAGAAGCAACAGTAGAGATTGCAAAACAACTAAGATTAAGAGATATTGGTGGAATTATAATTATTGATTACATAGACATGAAAAAACAAGAAAATAAAGACAAAATACAAAAGTTATTAGAGGAAAGATTAAAGTTTGATAGAGCAAAAACACAAGTGGAAGGTTTTACAAAATTAGATTTAATGGAAATGACTAGAAAACATATTTGTAGTCATAAAGATAGAAAGGAAAATATTTAATGAATGTAGGGTTTGTATCGTTAGGTTGTAGTAAAAAATTTAATAGACACAGAAGTTACGGTAGGGCTTTTTAAAGATCATCATTATACAATAGTAAATGATCCGGCAAAAGCAGATATAATAGTTGTAAATACATGTGGTTTTATAGATTCAGCCAAAGAAGAAGCAATAAATACAATATTAGAGATGGCAGAATATAAAAAACAAAGATGTAGATATTTAATAGCAATGGGATGTTTAGTGCAAAGATATTATGATGATTTGAAAAAGAGCTTACCAGAGGTTGATTTGTTTATTAAGTTAGAAAATTATGATAATTTGTGGCAGGCTATTGATGATATGTTAAAAATGGATGTTCAAATACAACCTAAAAATAAAACAAATTTGAAAATATCAGAAATCACACAATTACCAATGCTTGAACAAGAAGAATATATGGAAAGGGTTGTAACAACAGGTCAAAATTATGCTTATTTAAAAATAGGTGAGGGTTGTAGCAATTTTGTACATATTGTGCTATACCATATATAAGAGGAAAATTTATAAGTAGAAAAATAGAAGATATTTTAGAAGAAGCTAAAATGTTGGCAAGTAAAGGAATTAAGGAATTAATTGTTATAGCACAAGATACTACTAAATATGGTATAGATATTTATGGAGAACCTAGATTGGTAGATTTATTGCAAGAATTATCTAAAATAGATGGTATAGAATGGATTCGCTTTTTGTATTCATATCCAGAAGGAATTTCAGATGAATTAATAGATTTAGTTGCTGAAAATAATAAAATAGCAAAATATTTTGATATTCCGATTCAACATATTTCTGATAACATTTTGAAGAAAATGAATAGAAAAACAAGTAAGAATGATATACAAAATTTATTGAAAAAGATACGTGCTAAGATTCCAGATGTTGTTTTAAGGACAAGCTTAATTGTTGGTTTTCCTGGTGAGACTGAGAATGATTTTTTCTGAATTATTGATTTTATTAAAGAAACTAAATTTGATAAGTTGGGTGCTTTTATGTATTCTAAGGAAGAGGGAACTCCTGCTGCTAAACTAGATAATCAGATTCATGGTAATACAAAAAAGGCTAGATATAATAGACTTATGAAGATACAACAGGATATTTCTAAAGAAAACTTAGAGAAAAGAGTAGGCAGAGTTTGTAGAGTTTTGATTGAGAATGTGTCTTTTGATAGAAAATTTTTTGTTGGTAGAACTATGCAGGATGCTCCTGATATTGACGGGGTTGTGTTTATTAAGAATTCTGGTGATTTGGATTTGGTGGATAAGTTTGTTTTATGCAGAATTACAGATATTAGTAA
>VOFB01004404.1_pt1 | contig 17119 bp, 20 predicted proteins | sample 5384141 | NCBI WGS metagenome assembly VOFB01 (sample SAMN12384721, study PRJNA508395) | human gut metagenome | isolation source: healthy gut A | host: Homo sapiens | reverse complement strand
ATCTGGCACGAAATACGGTGATATCGCTCACCGTATGGCGGACATCAAGGCAACCATTATCTCAATCAGCGAGCCTTCTACTTGAAGGACGTTGCGGGTACATATCGAAGGGATAGGATATTTCCATATATCGCTTACACCCTTTGATTGCCAAACTCCACGTTGCCGCCAACAGGTGAAATTCAAATCGGTGACTTCCGTGCGGATAATGACATCATTGGTGACGTCAAGACCGAGCGTTCAAAATACAACCGCACTCCATGCCGGTAACCAAAGAAGTATAGACGAAGCACTGACGGAATACTTCTTGACAAACAGCGTGCTGACACGCCGGAAGTTTGAATCGTTATGCCGGTTGCGACTGCAGGACGTTATCGCTCAGTTGGCCGAAAGATATAAAAACGCGCAATATCTCGCGTCGCAACCCCATCTATGAACCGATGCCGGGATTCTGGAAAGAAATTGCGGTGGAGACGAAACGGAAAACGTATCCCGGCAACGACGACACGGTTTTGAGTAATAAAGTAATCCTTCCGACGAAACAATATGGCCGAAAAACTGCACAAACGAAGCTCAAACCATAAAAGAGCTGAAACTTCTACACTAGGCTGAAGGAATTCAGGAGGAAATTCTTCAGCCGCTTTCTTCAACCGACGGGCACGTTTGCAGCGAAGGGGCTGAAGGATTTGAAGAGGAGCAGAGGAAACTCCGGGAGGGTACTTTTCCGCTCATTGCGCATACCAGCATGGGCAAGTAATCGCCCAAAGAAACACGGTAGCAGCTTCAATGCCTGCTGGATGCGCAGCCACCGTCTGTGGCGACGCAATCCCAGCACTTCAGCGATTTCTTTATAACTCCAGTTCCTTAAAGCGATGCATCACAGAAAGGCTTCCCGATAACTGGCGGGAGCTAGAGCAGCCATCACCTCCTTTTATATTTCCGGTCCAATTCCTCAAAAGCGACCGTCGTCCACTTCACACAAATGCCGCCTGTGTCCCGCTCATAAAAGGCAGCTTCCATGGTTTCACCTGTTCCCGCATCAAGGTGGTTCAAGACCCTCCGATAAGTCATTTTGAACAAATACTGATTCAATGAAGACTCGATTATCAAATCCCACGATTCTCCCACAACCATAACATCACCTCTGAACAATCTCGGCATCTTCCAGCGACACCAAGCGGTGAGCATAGGCACACAACATGGGATAGTACTTTCTGAATAAATGGTCAAAAATTACCATCCCCCCTGTCGGAGAGCATTAAGCAAAGACAAGTCTTCCACAGGTATGATTCATAGTATAATAACTTGTTTCCTTGTGTACAAAGATAGTTGTTTTTATCGGAAAAACTTTTTTTTTAAAAAAGCACTTTTCGTTTAGATACCTTTCATTCTCGCTTGTCTTAATAATATAAAGGAAAACATTAAAGTATAATTCATGGAAAACCATACCGATATAGAAACTTTGTTGACCAAGTATTTCGAAGAGCACACACCACTCCGCCGGAGAACGAACAGATAAAACCTGGCTGAATGCCGATGAGGAGCATTTTGCGTATAGCCAAGCAGCTGAATACGCTCTATCTAGGCTGTGGTATCAATAACACACATCACAAAGAAGATAGATACGGAAAAGGCATTAGACAAGGTAAAAAGCAGAACAAAGAAGTTAGAAACCTGTCCTGGTGGGGATGGACACAACGCATTGCAGCCATCCTGTCCGTTCCCCCCGATAGGTGTATTGGCTCTGTATACGGACGGACAGCAGCCAGTGATCACCTCAGATGGTGGAAATAAAACCAATGCAGGCATGACTACCTCCGTCCTGTTACCGGACAGCACGGTAGTTCACCTCAATTCGGAATCCTCCTCCGCTATCCCACCTTTTTTGCCGGCGATGTACGCCAAGTGGAATTAAACGGTGAATTATTTCGATGTGTAACATCCCGAAACAATTCATCGTTTCCACCCCTCTGTTCGCAGGTGGAAGTGTACGGAACAAGTTTTTAATGTAGAAGCATACGGTAATGAAACTCCCATTTCCACCACGCTTATCGAAAGGCAGCGTAGGGTTTATTTATAAGAATAACAAGGAAAATTTCAAAAGTATGCTCTCCCCCAGACAGAAGCTGGTTATTCTCCACAAACCGGAGATATCAAGTGCTACGCTACCTCGGGCGAATCGGAGATTTCATGGAAAGACGGCAGCTTATCTTTAATGACACTCCGCTGGACGAAGTGCTGCACATGCTTGGAAAGCGGTTCAATGTGGAATTCGTATTGTCCAACAAGGGCTGAAAGGCTGTTCGTTCACAGGAACATTCACCCATCAGCACGTCTGGGCGTATTATGGAATATTTCCGGATTTCTTCCCACATACGCTGGCGTTACATTGACAGTGCAGATATAAAGACGGAAAAAAAAAATAGAAGTGTACTAATATACGTTTAACCCTTAATTTAAATACTAGAAAAATGAACGACAACAGGCTCCCTAAACAAAAACATACGGGAGGATATTGGCGTATCACCCCGTATGAAAAATCATCTTTCCATGCTTGTTTGGCGACAAGCAAAGACAACATTTTATTCACTTTATCTCAATTACAAAATTATGAAAATTTATTTTAGCGTCCAATTATTATGGATGATAAAGTCGTGTAGGTTAATCTTTTAAATAAAACTCCATTACCTATGAAACTGAGTGTACTCTTTTTAATCTGTTCGCTAAGTATGACTTATGCGGCAGAGTCGCATGCGCAAAAAGACCATGATCAGTCTTGAAGTGCGTAATGAAACAGTTGGCACTGTGTTGGAAAAGCTGAAAAAGAATCGGGGTTTGATTTCTTCTTCCAACAATAAACACGTAGATCTGAAACGTATTGTATCAGTTTCGGCAAACAACAATAATATCTTCAAGATATTGGATCAGATTTTCGCAGGAACGAATGTGAAGTATTCGGTGCTTGAAAAGAAAATCATTCTTTCTACTGAGATTGTGCAAGGAATACAGCAAGAACAAAATAAGGTGACAGGTATTGTGAAAGATAATGCGGGTATTCCCATCGTCGGTGCAACGATTATGGAAAAAGGAAGTACAAACGGCACAGTTTCTGATCTTGACGGAAACTTTAGTCTTCAAATGAACAGTCAAGGAACAATACTCATTTCTTACATCGGTTATATTACACAAGAAATTAAAGTCGATAAAAATGATAAGCTTATTATAACATTAGAAGAAGATACAGAAACATTGGACGAAGTAGTGGTGGTAGGCTATGGTGCCATACAAAAACGTTCGGTATCCACCGCCATCTCAACTGTAAAGGGAGGAAAAATCTCAGAGATGCCGACATCAAATATATCACAAAGCCTTGTGGGTATGTCGTCAGGTATCACCTTACAACAAATCAGTGGAGAGCCGGGAGCCGCTCCGGCAATCCGGGTCCGAGGAGCAGGCTCCATCAATAGCGGAAATGACCCCTTATTTGTAATCGACGGTTACCCCACAACAGACGCAGAACTTTTAATAATATCAACCCTGCAGACATTGCTGACATTCAAATACTAAAAGATGCAGCCTCCTCTGCCATTTATGGTTCCAAAGCAGGAAACGGTGTAATTATTGTCACTACTAAACAAGGACAAACAGGAAAACCTAAAGTTAGTTTTTCCACACAAGTAGGATGGAGTGAAGCCCAAAATTATGTGGACGTACTAGAAGCTGATGATTATATGGACATGATCATTGAAGCACGTACAAACAACGGAAGTATTCAAAATTTTCCCAAGTTGATTCAGATGAGAGAGAGTGGGAATTACGAAAACACGAACTGGCAAGATGCCATATTCCGTAATGCACTGAATTATAGAGGAACAGCAACCATTACAGGAGGTACAGAAGTTTTAAAATACAACTTCTCTGCCAACTATCAAAATGAGGATGGCATCCTGTTAAACTCTTTTACAAAAGAGTCGGAATCAAAGGAGGATTTGAAGCAAATTTATCAAAGAAAATAAAACTAGGAGTCAATTTCAGTACAACCTATAGCAAAAGACGCCTCCAACAACCAACCGGTGGAAATACTGAAGACGTAACAGGCGTAATTGCCCAGGCATTGTCTATGCCACCTATACTTCCTGTTTACCAGAATAACGGAGATTATACTCAAATAGCTCAACATTATGCAGACTTAGGACTTAATAACCAACTTCGCAATCCTGTTTCGAATTTACTAGAAAATCGAAATGACAAATGGTCTATCCGCACAATGTCCAATGCCTATTTTGAAGTAAAACCCATTAAAGGACTGACATTACGCACATCGGTAAACTTTACGACTAATGCAGCAAAAACAAGATTATTACCAATCTGCCTTTTTACTAGGTAAAAGTTATACAGGTAACAAATCCACACCGGATTTGACTAGCATAGACGGTTACCGTCTGTCTGGATTTGGTTATAATGCCTATTGGTCCACTACAGCAACTTATGATGTTACATTTAATGAAAAACATCATTTGAACACCATGATCGGATATGACTTCGAATACAATAGTGATTTTGAAGTACAACAAGACGATCGGACTGATTCTGATAATCCCATTGCCTATAACAATACATCTATTACCAACGTAAATGGAGCGAAACTGTGGACAGGTTCTTCCGAATACTCCAACTATGTATTTGACGCCATGTTTGCCCGTCTAGTGTATGATTATAATTATAAATATGTCCTTTCAGGTTCTGTCCGTCGCGACCGTTCCAGCAAATTCGGACCGGACAAACGCGCAGGATGGTTTTATTCGGGTTCATTGGCATGGAATATAACCGAAGAAGACTTTATGAAAGATATACACTGGCTCGACATCGCTAAATTACGTGTCAGTTATGGAATAACAGGTAATGATCAGATAGGAAATGATTATGCATGGATATCTACTATCAGTTCAGACCAAAATGTGGTGTTTGGTACAACAGCCATACCTACTTATTATCCTAGCGGTTATTCAAACCGACAATTAGGATGGGAGAAAAACAAACAAATGGACTTAGGGTTTGATATTGGCGTATTCAATGCCTTGAATATAGTAGTAGATCTCTACAAGAGGACTAGTGACATTGTGATGCCAGCCAATATTCCTAATTTCAATGGTATAGCAGGCAGCGTTTATATGAATGCCGGACAAATTGAAAATAAAGGTATAGAAATCCAAGTTTCCGCCACTCCGTTTAAAGGAGATTTTTCCTGGGAAACGACTCTTAGTTGGTCCAAAAACAATAATAAAATTCTTTCACTTGCCAACAATCAAAATCAACTTGCCAATGCAAGTGCAGGAACCAAATGGGGAAATGTAATGAGAAACTATGTAGGACGTCCGATGGGTGACATGTATATGCTAAAAGTTATAGGCACATTTAATACAGAAAAGATTTAGCCCAATATGCTAAAAACGGGACTCAGGATATTGGAGATTTAATATTTGAAGATTATAATAAAGACGGCACTATTGACGTCAACGATTATCAATTGGTAGGGAACTATCAACCGGATTTTACCTTTGGATGGAATAATACTTTTATTTATAAAGATTTCGATTTGGCGGTCACTATTGACGGACAATGCGGAGGTAATGTAATTTATGCAGCCGCACGTGCTTTTTCTTTAAACCGATACGATGACAATGTACTAGCTGAATCCGGATTAGGACGCTGGAAGTCATCAACCGATCCCGAAACGGAAGGTCACACAAAGCTGGGACAAATAACCTAGGCAGCAATATTGGCCCCTCCACAAGATATCTTTATGATGCAGACTTTCTACGTATCCGTAACGTATCCCTTGGATATACATTACCGAAAAAATTCTGTAAAAAATAATAGGCATAGAAAATATGCGCATCAGTGCTAATGTACAAAACCTATGGACTTTTGACAAATATCCAGGTTATTCCGTTGAAGCAAATTATGAAGGGAACTCCGCCACAAACAACGGGGTGGACTTTGGTGGATATCCCATCTCCGCACATTTACTTTCGGTCTTAATTTTAACTTTTAACAACGATACAATATGAAAACTTTCAATAAATTAATTTCATTTGCGATCATTTCCATGACAAGCCTTACCTATACCGCTTGTAGCGACGGATTTTTTGACCGTTACCCTACCGATTCCATGCAAATGGAAACCTATCTGAAAAATGATGCAGAACTGCAAAACATACTTCTCAATGGTTATTATCACCTACAGGACATCACACTAAATGTGAATTATGTTAATAGTTTGGCTACAGATGAAGGATACGACTATAAAAAAAATAACTCCCTTGATCACATCAGTCTGAACGAAAGTACATGGGATGCGACTTTAGGAATCACTAGTGAAATATGGGAACATTGTTTCAATATGATAAACCGCTGCAACAATGTTCTTCAAAAACTAGATAATGCCTCGGAAACGAACAGAACACAATATGAAGGTGAAGCTAAGTTTCTCAGGGCGTATGCCTATTTCACGCTTGTAAGACTTTTTGGAGCAGTACCTATCACTACAGATCCAATAGATGATTACTCAACCCTTTATGATTATGGACGGAGCAGTGTGAACGAAGTCTACAGCTTGATAAAAGACGACTTGAAAACAGCCATAGCCAATCTGCCAAACTACTATTCCGCCAATAACATGCAAGGACGAGCGACAAAAATAGCAGCTTATACCATGCAAGCAGACGTTTTTATGACATTGCAGGATTTTAATTCAGCTAAAAATTCTTTAGAAAACATTCTGGATTATGCCAATCAAAATAAGGAAAAATTAGATTTAGAAAATGATGTCTTAAGATTTATGCTTCAGACAACCCAATGGGAAAAGAAATCATTTTTGCTGCTCAATACAACAACGGTGCAACAGTAGTGGCTAACCCACTTATGGGACGTTGCATACCAGCAGCTCGACCATCTACTCAGCCCGCTTACATTTATCCAGACGGAACCAGTTCTACCATCACTGTTTCACAAGGCACCAGTTGTCTGTTAATGACATGGGAACTTTACAATACATTCAAAGCCAACAGTAATGACCAACGCTTTCAAAAATTAATATACAATGGAATTTATACAGATGACATATCAGTAGCCAGCAACGAGGTAGACATCACAGAAGAAGGATACACTTACCTTCCTGTCACATTAAAATATTTCGACTTTGGTAATGAGGGTATGACAACTTGTGCTTGTGGTAACGACAATATCATTTATCGATATGCAGATGTATTGTTAATGTATGCCGAATGTTTAAACGAAACCGGCAATACCCCATCTGCCGCCAACTATCTAAATATGGTAAGGACTCGTGCCGGACTATCAAATACAACTGCTACAACACAAAAGGAAATGAGTATAGCCATCGAAAATGAAAGAATGTTGGAACTATGTTTTGAAGGACATAGATGGTATGACTTAATCCGTCGGGGAAGAATTACAGAAGTAATGGAAAAACATTTTAGCCACCGTACACAAGGACTCAACCCTACATTTCAGTCCAGTAATAATGGAATGAATGTAAGTAGTCCATCCGACATCACCGGCACACCTACAACATGGAAGTGGACGGGAACATCCGCTGCTGTTCTGTTTGGAATCCCTTACGACCAAATTCAGCTTTCAAACAATTGGGAGCAAAATGAGTTATATTAATCCTTTATCCATAAAATATGAAAAATAATATCTTAACCGGCAGTTTATATACTGCCGGTATCCTTCTACCCCAAATTACCTTTGCAGAGATTCAAAATGACAAAGTAAGTCCAGACAGACCGAACATCATCTTTATTTTAGCAGACGATATGGGGTATGGAGATTTATCCTGTTACGGCAATCAATATGTAAAAACACCTAATATTGACCAACTAGCCGAAACCGGTACCCGGTTCAATCAATGTTATGCAGGAAGCGGTATTAGTTCACCATCCAGATGTGCATTGCTGACTGGTAAAAATACAGGAAATACCCGTATACGGGATAACATGTGTACAGCCGGAGGTATTGCCGGAATCAAAATAAATCCCAATGGTGATTCCACCATTGTCAGGAGAGCTAATCTATTACCACAAGATACAACCATTGCCACCGTATTAAGCGCAGCGGGTTACCGAACTTGCTTAGTAAACAAATGGCATTTAGATGGCTACGATAAAGGAGCCTCTCTAATCATCGCGGTTTGACGAATTTTATGGATGGACTATCTCTACGGTACACAGTAACTCTCCTTATTATTATCCCTATTATCGTTTCCACGGTGACTCACTCATCCACATCCCAGAAAATGCAAATGGAAAACATGGTATTCATAACAACGACTTGAGCACAAACGATGCCATCGCTTTTATAAAAAGGAATAAAGACAATCCTTTTTTCTTTATTTAGCTTTTTGACGCCCCTCATGAACCCTATAATATAGATCAAACAGCATGGTATGAAGGACAAGAAACATGGGAGCCTAATACCAAACGCTATGCTTCATTGATTACTCACATGGATGCTGCTATCGGACGTTTATTAAACGAACTAGAACAACTTAATTTACGAAAGAATACATTAATTATTTTTGCCTCAGACAATGGGGCGCTATCCAAGCTCCTATTAAAATATTAAATTGCAATGCTGGATTCAAAGGTCGAAAAAGGAACGCTTTACGAAGGTGGGATCCGAGTACCTTTCATTGTCAATCAACCAGGAATGGTACCTATACAAACACTAGACAATCTTATCTACTTTCCAGATATGATGCCCACATTAGCAGCATTGGCTAAAGGAACGAAGCATTTGCCAAAACAAATTAACGGTATAAACATCTTACCGCTTTTCTATGGAAAGCAAGTTGATACAGACAACCGCTTATTATATTGGGAATTTCCAGGGAAACAACGTGCAGCCAGAAAAGGAGATTGGAAGTGTGTAACCATCCATCCTAATCAACCTCTAGAATTGTATAACTTGAAAGAAGATCCAGAAGAGACGAATAATCTCGCAAAAAAATACCCTAGACGAGTAAAGGAGTTCGATGAAGAAATGCAAAGAATGCATATTCCTACCCCCAATTGGCCTCAACCAGGAGAACAATTCTGAAGTCTATATGTAGAACGAGGGCTAATGCAGTCCTCGTTCTACATACTACGGCTAAATAATTTTATTAGCAAAAGTATATACAAACATTTTTATACATCCATTTTAAATAGAATTCTGTTGAACACTAAAAAACTATTTTCACTGAAACAATATACAAACATGATGAAATATTTACCATTCTTGTTGTTCCTCTTATTGAAAGCAGGAACAGCCACAGCTCAAAACAATTTAGTAGTCAACGGTATTCCATGGTTTGATGACAAGGGAAATATTGTCAATGCACATGGCGCTTGTATTGTGGAAGAAAACGGAAGATATTATCTTTTCGGAGAATGGAAATCGGACAAAAGTAACGCTTTCCCCGGCTTCTCATGTTATTCTTCGGATGATCTTGTAAACTGGAAATTCGAGAACATTGTCCTTAGAGTCCAACCCGAAGGCATCCTTGGCCCCAACCGCGTAGGTGAGCGTGTAAAAGTGATGAAATGCCCTAAGACGGGCGAGTATATCATGCTGATGCATGCCGATGATATGGGATACAAGGACCCTTATATCGGTTTAGCCACCTGCAAAACGATTGCAGGTGACTATCAGTTGCAGGGACCGTTACTCTATAAGGGACAACCGGTAAAACGCTGGGATATGGGAACTTTCAGGACACCGATGGAAAAGGATATTTACTGATTCATCATGGCCCTGTTTATCGGTTAAGCGATGATTACCGTTCGATAGAGGCTGAAGTGGCCCACATTAAAGGCATGGGCGAATCACCGGCCATGTTCAAAAAGAACGGTGTCTATTTCATGCTTACCTCAAACCTGACCAGTTGGGAAAAAAATGACAACTTCTATTTCACGGCTCCCCAGATAGAAGGCCCTTGGACGAAACAAGGGCTGTTCTGCCCGGAAGGCAAGCTGACCTACAATTCGCAAAGTACATTTGTATTCCCATTGAAATGCGGTAACGATACCATACCTATGTTTATGGGAGGATCGTTGGTCTTATCCGCATCAGGCCTCAGCCGCCACGTATGTATGGATGCCTTTACAAGTGGATGGAACAAAAATATCCATCCCTGAATATTGGCAGGCATGGGACATCAGGAAGCTAAAACCGGCGGACGCGCTGAACAAAGGGAAAAAGTTGTACGGAGCATGGAAGTCCAATCAAAAAGGAGACGTGTTGGAGATAGCGTTCAAAGGAACTCATGCCGCTATTGTTGGAGAAACAAACCCTCATGGCGGATACGCCAAAGTAAGTGTATTAAATGCCGAGAAAGATACTGTATATTCTTCATTGGTAGATTTCTACAGTAAGTATCCGGAAAAAGCAATTCGAATTATAACACCGAAAATGTCGGAGGCAAGTTATACCTTACAGGTTGAAGTAACAGGAATACGGCCGGTATGGACAGACAAGACTAAAACAATCTATGGAAGTGATGACACTTTCGTAACGATAGACAATGTCTATCACTTTTGAGCTATTCCATATCTTATGCAAAAGGGCTGAGATACAGAATGAACCATGCAAAAGACAGAAGAAATGTAACACTGGAAAATTTGAAGTATAATAATTGCTAATATATTAATAACGATGAGAAATATTATAATAATGCGCAATTTCATATTTCTAAACAGAAAAATAAGAAGATTACTTTTACTGTTAGTTACTATTTTTTGTGTGTTAGAATGATGGGAGAAACGATTATTCCGGATTCCATTTCCAATCCCATTTGCACGGGATTCCATCCAGATCCTTCTATCTGCCGGGTAGGAGAAGATTATTATTTAGTCACTTCATCATTCACATGGTTTCCCGGACTTCCCATTTATCATAGCCGTGACCTGACTAACTGGTCGCTTATCGGTCATGCATTAACCAATCCCAAGGCTATCGACTTTAACGGTATGACGGATAATGACGGCATCTGGGCCCCCACTTTGCGTTATCATAATGGAACATTCTATCTTATTACCACAGCTCATGGCTGTGGTGGCAATTTCTACATGACAGCCAAGAATCCGGCCGGTCCCTGGTCGGATCCGGTGTGGCTGAAAGATGCTCCCGGCATTGACCCTTCTCTTTTTTTTGATGTGGACGGACGCTGTTATTATACAGGCAATCGCTGGGATTTTAAGAGCGCATGGCCTGCCCAGTGTGCCGTATGGATGCAGGAGCTGGACCTCCAAAAAAGATGTCTGGTCGGAGAACGAAAAACATTGGCCTATGGCCATGCGGCTAATGCAAAGTACGCCGAAGGGCCTCATTTATACAAAATAGAGGATCACTATCTATTGTTGATGGCTGAAGGAGGATCGGATTATAACCATGCTGTTACCGCCCTCACTGCTAAATCCCTCTGGGGACCGTATGTACCTTGTACCGTCAATCCCGTATTGACACACCGCCATCTTGGCAAGGACTACCCTGTGCAGTCTCTCGGACATGCCGATCTGGTACAGACACCGACCGGAGATTGGTATGCTGTGTTTCTCGGTAAACGAATTGTGGAAGGAGGACTGGTGCCTTTAGGACGCGAAACCTTTCTTTGTGAGGTGAGTTTTCAAAACGGTGAACCTATTTTCAATCCCGGCATTGGTGTTATCGGAAACCGGTTGAAACGTCCACTTTTACCATGGACGCCGGTGTCGAAGACAGATAAACAGAATGATTTTGAAAGTTCTGCTTTATCACCGGAATGGGCTACAATGCGTATCCCTGAACAACCTTTCCATCATTTTGCCGATGGCAACTTGTTTTTGTCTCTCCGACCTGAGATGGCGGACAGTCTGGTATGTCCCTCCATGCTTCTGCGCCGTGTACATTCTCATAATTTTTCTGCCATCACGACAATGACTTTCTCTACCTGTCGGGCGAACGAATGGGCGGGCTTGGTTCTGTATCGTACAGCTAAAGGCTATTATTCATTACTGAAAGGAAAGACGGCAGATTCAAGAGGTTAAAAACGCTATAAAGACCTATGAGCTTTACGAAAAATTAAATCCGTTTGATGTAAATGACTTGTTAAAGGCACACGGTACAATGATGATGGCACTGACCGACGATGCTGGCAAATTCCGCCGTGGTGGAGTCGGTGTTTTCTCAGAAGAAAGATTGGTACACATGGCTCCTCCTGCCGATCGCGTTCCTTTTTGATAGATGATTTATTCGAGTGGCTCAAACAGGCCAAAGACCATTTACTCATTCGCAGTTGTGTGTTCCATTATGAATTTGAATTTATTCATCCATTCAGTGATGGTAATGGGCGTATGGGCCGTCTTTGGCAATCACTAATTTTAGGCAGACTGCATCCGCTTTTTGAATATCTGCCCGTAGAAAATATGGTCTATGCCAATCAAGAAGCTTATTATAATGCAATACAGCACAGCACTGCAACAGCTGATTCAGGACCTTTCATTGAATTTATGCTTCAAGAGATTTTAAACACCCTCAAGAGACATCAAGGCAGTCTTATATCTCAGCACAATGTGATGGAAGTTCGGGATAAAGTTCGGGATAAGTTCGGGATAAGTTCGGAACAAATCATTGAACAAATCCAGCGTAATCCGGCTGTCACCCTTGATGAAATCGCAGCTGCACTCTCCGTCACCCGTCGCTCGATTGAAAAGAAAATCAAGGAACTGCGTGATGCCGGTTACATAAGACGCGAAGGAAGCAATAAATCGGGACGTTGGATAGTGAATGATGAGGTCTAATGTCTGGATGCGACATTCATCAAGCCACAAAGATACTTGTTATCAGTCGCCCATCAAAAGCCAGGATTCATAAAACCATTGACTAAGTTTATCAAAAGAATTATATTCCTTTTAGCCTGTTTAAATTTGCATCAGCATTGTCATTCTGAAATGAAAACAAAAATTTAAACAGGCTTTAAAAACGATCATGTCACTTTCCGTGCGCAGCCATATACGCCTTCACCTGTTCACTAATCTGTTTCATCCCTTTCACCGAAGGATGGCCGCTCATCTTATCAAGCCCTTTCAATTCGATGCAATCGATCTGATAATGTTTGCAAATTGTTCTGACTGATTCAGTTATCTCGTTTCCCAAACCATCATTCAACAAAAAATAGATCTCCACATTAGGATAGTAATCAATCATTGTATCCAGCATATAAGCCATGGCAGGGCGGAAAGAATACAAATCTTTTTTAGACCAATCCGCATACTGATACTCTCCTAAAGGTGATTTCGCCCAATAATCATTAGTCGCGCCAAAAAATAAAAATAATATCAGGACAGCCCAACGCCTTCATCCGGGTGATGAAAGAACGGTCGCTATAATCCTCCGAACGGTAACCGGTATGGCAAATAGTAGCACCGGAAAACGAATTATTCACACAAAGACGGTAGTTGTTCTCCTTAATAAACTGATGCCACCAGGTATTACGTACAGAAACCATATCTGTCTTCCGTCCTTTAGGAGGCGTCTTCAGATACCATACAAAATTAGTATCGGGCTGAACATAGCCTTCGAAAGTGGAATAAGAATCTCCCCAAGATAGAAACCGATTTCAAACCTTGAGCAATGCCTAAATGACAAAATAACGTACAAAACAGCAGAGTTATAATATACTTCTTCATAGGTATTTGATTATTTCGCCTTCAAATATACATCATATTTTAATTTAACACCTATAAAAATAACCTTTTTCTTCTATTTACAGACAAACAAGAAGACATCGAACCGCTTCATAAAAATAAGAACAAATCCGATGGTTACAAATCCTATCTACAAACGTCATTACTTATAAGAGCCGTAAAATGGAGGCCATTTAACTTTTAAAAGACTAAGTATGACAAGAAACGCTTTTTGGGGACTGTGTATCGGGATATGTATGGCAAGCACAAAGTGTCGCTCAAAAGATAGAAAATACAAATATCCAAACTGATAATCAAAAAACTATACCCCATCCCATATCAATGAAATTACCAATGGGGGAATCTTTTATATACTGTCCGAAGCGACACAAGTCTTCATAACATCAGAACAATACAAGCAAACTCGAATCCGGAAGTATTGGATAAGCTGACAGCAGAACTGAAACCAGCTATCCCCTATTTAAATGAAGTCGGTGCACAAGCAATGCCCCGGAATATCGTTCCGATCAAGAATGCATATTTCAATATGCCTCAGCCGAAGCGTCCCGTTTTTCCCGATTTCATCGTCAATATGAAAGACAAAGGAATGACAGAAGATGCCCCTATTACGGATGTAGTGAACCGGACGATTGCTGAAGTCAGCAACCAAGGAGGAGGAACAGTCGTCATTCCTGAGGGAAAATGGAAATCGGCCCGTATTGTACTGAAAAGTAATGTTAATCTACATTTAGCCAAAGGAGCCGAAATAGAGTTTTCCGGTCGTGCGGAAGATTATCTACCGGCGGTTTTCACACGCCATGAAGGGGTAGAAATAATGGGGCCGGCCGCCTTTATTTACGCCAATGGGGAAAACAACATCGCCATTACAGGAGAAGGAACCATTTACGGACCATCTATGGATGCTGAAATCAGAAAACGTCCTAACGGTGCTTCAGTGGTAGAAAAAGATGTCCCGTGGGACATGCCTATAGAACAACGTATCTATGACGGTATGGAAGGCAGGACTTTCTATCGTCCTAAAACAATCTCTCCTATCAACTGTACCAATGTATTAATAGAAGGGATCACGATGGAACGAAGTACCTTGTGGAATGTGGTACCATTTATTGCGAGAATGTAATTATAAGAGGCATTACCGTCAACTCTACCAAGGTGCCCAGCGGAGACGGCATTGACATAGAATCTTGTAAAAACGTACTGATTGAATACTGCACGCTGAACTGTGGTGATGATTGCTTTACCCTGAAAGCCGGCAGAGCAGAAGACGGATTACGTGTAGGCAAACCTACAGAAAATGTAGTTATCCGCTACTGCTGGCCCAGCATGGACATGGCGGGATAACTTGTGGTAGTGAAACAGCCGGAGGATCAGAATCTGTATGTACACGATTGTGTATTCGACGGAACCCGTACCGGCATCCGTTTCAAGACACGACGCAACCGTGGAGGAGGCAGTGACAACACGTACTATGAGAGACTGCGCATGATCAATGTAGGAAAAGCCTTTACCTGGGATTTGTTGGGCAGTGCTTATTATATGGGCGAACTGGCCGCACGCTATCCGGCAAGAAAAGTAAACCGGCTGACGCCTGATGTAAAGAATATCCTGATCAAAGATTTCATTGTAGAATCAGCCGACCAGTTCTTTACCGCCAATGGTATTCCCGAAATACCTTTCAACCAGGTAGTGATAGAAAATGGAGAGATCAAATGCAAGAAATTAATCGGCGCCCTGAATGATGCCGCCGGATTTACGATGCGGAAGCTGACGATAGAATCGCTGCATAATGACATTCACATATTGGATGGAAAAGACATCCTGTTCGAGGATATACATTTCAAACTCCCGTCGAAGAAATTAGGGTGAATGTAGAAGGTAAGATCCAAAACATTATTTTCAAGAACATAAATGCCAATCAGGAAAAAGGTTGAATATAAAAAGGAATCTCCCATGAGAATAGAAATAAAGTAACAAATATCGGTCTGATTTGGAACGCAAAATGACGCAAATGACACAAATTTAACCTTTCGGTAGGTTTTGCCCTCTATGTAGTGAGGGGCTTTATTTGTGTCATTCGCGTCATTTGCGTTCCAATAAATAATCACACTTATACCCACTTCCGCAACTATAATCCCCTATAACTGTATCATTTTTTCATCATAATGTATGATTTTCCATTGTAAAGCGGGTTATCCGCCTTATTTTTGTATCATGAAAACAGTATTCAATGGTATTATGAAAACAAATGGACCAAACTGGCGGCTTTAGCAATAGCTGCCCTGTGGGAGTGGACCAACCGTGCAGGCACAAGCTCCGCACCCCGAACGTATCTATTTATCAAACCGGTATTGACAACACCAAGACTTGGGAGTTCTTTTGTTCGGGAGGACAAAACAGTGGGAAATGGAAAAAGATCGAAGTACCCCTGCAACTGGGAACTGCAAGGATTCCGGAGAATATACTTACGGTCGTTGGTATACTAAAAGGTGAAAAGGCCAAGCGACGAAACGGGTATTTACCGATATAAATTTGAATCTCCGGCAACAACTCCCGGTGAGCGGATAAAAATATTCTTTGACGGAGTGATGACCGACACGAAAGTTTTCATCAATGGAAACCCGCAGGCGAAATGCACCAGGAGGATTCTACCGCTTCAGTTATGATATCACCGATTTATTGAAGCCCGGCAAAAAAGAACCTGCTTGAAGTAAAGATGGCCAAAGAATCAGCCAACAAATCCATCAATGCAGCCGAACGTAAAGCCGACTGGTGGCTGTATGGTGGTATTTACAGACCCGTATGGCTGGAAGTTGTCCCGGCAGTCCATGCGACATTTTGTTCTGAACGCCGATCAGCATGGAAAATTTGCAAGCGGCAATAGAAATGGAAGGGGGATGCCAGTGATATGAATCATCTGTTTCCGTCCGTTCATTAAAGGATGGAAAAGATGTACACTCAAGGACAATAAACCTACCGTTTCCTCATCAGATTAAGGATTCGGAACAAGGAATTGCCAGGAAGGAAACTGATGAATATCCAGCCTTGGTCTAGAGGACCCCAATCTGTACGTAGCCAGACTGGAACTGAAAGACCCCGAAGGGAAAACAGTAAAGCCGTGAAACGCGGATAGGTTTCCGCACCATTGAGTTCTCCACAAGACGGAGTTTATCTGAATGGAACCAAACTAGTGGTGAAAGGTGTCAACCGCCATTCTTTTTTTCCGTAGATGGAAGTCGTGGCTACCAGTGGCTATGAGCCGTCAGGATGCCTTGCTGGTAAAAGAAATGAATATGAATGCGGTCCGTTCACATTATCCGCCTGATGAACATTTCCTGACATGTGTGATCTATTAGGAATTGTCTTGAGGCGGA
>VOFB01001317.1_pt1 | contig 17125 bp, 32 predicted proteins | sample 5384141 | NCBI WGS metagenome assembly VOFB01 (sample SAMN12384721, study PRJNA508395) | human gut metagenome | isolation source: healthy gut A | host: Homo sapiens | reverse complement strand
TGAAAAATAAAATGATAACTATAGATTTGTGGGTAATTCTTAATGAATGAGCAAGTAAAAGAATATATAAATAAATATCCTGCGGAGATTATTGATATGTTCAATCATTTTAAGGCAGATGATTTTGATAGCGTTTCTTGTGAAGTTGAGGAAATGTTATGGGCAAAATTGCCAAGCTTTTATGTTGGTAAATCTTTCGTGCGGCTGATACCATTTAAAGATCATATCAACATTGAGGCACAAGCCGTCATTTACACAAAGAAGAACTGACAGGTTATAAATTTACTCCAAAAGGGATGTTACAAATCTATTTGAAGCAGGATATTCCGTCTGAAAATTTTGAAACAGATATTTACAAGAGACTTTAGAGTTGATAAATTCTTCAGCTTCTGAACAACTATTATACTGGATCATCCATGAAAGGCGATAGGCTCTTCAGCCTTTGAAGCGAAGTATGAATTCAAAATACATACCGCTGCACTGACCCCCGCCGCTTCGCTCTACGATGAGCGTGGGCTGCTGTTTTTTTATAGAGGAAGTTTTCAAAGACTCTTGATAGACTACTTCTGTGGGTATAATACAAAAATACCACTGTGGAAGTATAGGAGAGGTAAAAATGAGCAAACTAATTTTATATCACGGTTCACCAACATCATAGAACACCCTGCGTTTGGAAAAGGAAAAGCACTACAACGATTACGGGAAGGAGTTTTATTGCACTGAGCATATCGAGCTTACAAAGGAATGGGCTTGCAGCGAAAATGTCGATAGTTATGCCAATAAATACGAGATGGATTCCTCCGACTTAACCGTTTCTGAACTTATCATCAAGCGAGTTTACGATTCTTAACTGGCTTGCGATTCTGATGCTGCACAGAAGGGCAAGGCTATCTACGCCCCTTGCCCGAAGAGGAAAAGACTATCTGATACGGAACTTTTTACCGGATTTTGAACACTACGATGTCATTGTCGGTTACCGTGCGGACGATTCCTATTTTTTTTCATTTGCAAGGTCTTTTGTCAACAACGAAATATCGCTGAAGCAGCTCGGCTATGCCATGAAACCCGGCAAGCTCGGCGAACAGTTTGTGCTAAAGTCGCAAAAGGCATTCAATACGATTCGATTCATTGATTACGAGGTTGCAGACAACACCATTTATTATGCGAAACGAAAAGTCCGTGATGATGAAGCAAGGACCGCTTACAACAAAGAACTGGAAAATGAAGATCTGGATGGAATCTTTATGCGGGATATTATACGAGAGGAGATAAAGCCAAATGACCCACGCTTACGCTGAAGAGTATCTGAGCGACGCCATGAAAAATTTAGGTGAAGCCTTTGACTATGCTGTAAATGCGTGTTCTCTTAATCCTGAGGACTTTATGGAGCTTTTCATTGCAAGCGGATACGCAGCCAAATTCAGCAAGGGAAATCCAAAGGTGGTGGCAGGACTTTCGGGAACTGAGCTTGTAATGGAAGTGATTGATAAGTCAGGAAAAACAATGAATTTCCCTGAGGCGCAGATTGAATACGAATGTTCGCCTGAATACTGGTGCGGCTGGATTCTCGCCTACTATCAATGGCGTACATCACGTTCATTCAGAGATATACACGATAACCTTTCCGTGGGGGAAATTCTCAAGCTGTATCCCACGCATCATGAGGCTTCGGAAGAAAAATTTGTAGACACCGTCAATGCGATCATAAAACGGAAAAACAATTCGACCAGGCTGCAGGCGTAGAGAAAAAGTGCGGGTACTCGCAAAGAGAACTTTCTGAAAAGTCAGGGTGAATATCCGAACCTTACAGCAATACGAACTTGGCACAAAGGATATCGGCAAGGCGTCGGTTCAGGGCAATCGTTGCCCTTGCGAATGTCCTCGGCTGCAAGGTGGAAGACTTATTGGAATCAAACAAAGCAATAGATTAGTAGAAACACAATATTGATGTTTTGACTTCCCATGCCATAGAGGGGGAGGTTAGGGTGGCGTTCGTTTCGGCATACAACCTGCTTGTTACCGAAAAGAAGGAGATCATCGCCAGTGCGGAAATTATTCGCAGGACACTCTGCGTCACAGATGACCTACAGGAAGGAAAGCGCAAGTTGGAAGAAGGAACGCTACGATGGACTGGTTCAGCGGTACGATGTAGTGACGGCCGCCATCTCCGCAGAGGAAGCGTAGAGAGAACAGCTGGCGAACTTCATCAAGGTGCTGAAGGTACAGGACAGCACGCAGATACAGGCATAACAGAAGACAGAACATTATGGCACTCGGCTACTGTCGGGTGTCTTTACTTCAAAAGTGAAAAAACATGCGAGGCTTGGAATTGGGTATATAGGAAGAAAGCGATGGGGAATACTTATCCAGATAGGCAGGATAAAATCTTTGAAAAGTTGTTTGAACATAATAGGGATATCTATACTGACGCAAAGACAGAGTTTGTTAGGAAATGGACATCTGACGCAAAAAAGAGTTTACGCAGGAAGGTGCTGAAAACTCCACGTTTGCCGAACAGAGTAAATATTAGAAAGGGTTTGTTTGATGAAAGAATTATGTAGAATAAATGATGGGAAAATGGCGGAAGGTGTTTGCGTAGGTATTGCAAAATACTTTGGTATAGATGTAAGCATAGTGCGGTTAATCTGGCTGTTTCTTTGTTTGGCAGGCGGCATCGGGATTTGGATTTATCTTATCTGTACTATCGCAATGCCAAAAGAGCCAAAGTGTTAGGAGGTCTTGAAATGTCAAAAAGAAAGAGAAAAGATTTGTGATTAAGGAAGAACAGAGCCTGGGACTTAGTGGATTGACAATTATTGTCGATACAAAAACAGGTGTAAACTATATTGCAGGAAGTGGTTTTTCACTTACAGGAATTACTCCATTGTTAGATGAAAATGGGAAGGTGGTCATTGATGGAAAAGAAAACGAATGAGATAAAAGTTAAAGTTACAGGAACGGCTTCTTCTTTTGTGTGCTTCACATATAAGAAACAGAAAAAATAGTATATGAAGCAGTATCATCAAAGAGCCAGACACACAGCTGATTATAAATGCAAAAACTATTATTGAAAGGCATCAGAGGATGGATGTGTAATTTTAGATGAATTTTGGTGTGTAGGAGAATTTGGGCGGGCGCACCCTAGCAGAAGAATTTATACAGAATCTTGTAAGCGAGCGTGGCAGATGCAAAGAAGGATAAACAGACGGCCTGATTTTATCAGTGGTGTCAGTATAGAAGCAAAATATGGATTCAAGGTACATACTATACCGCAGAGATGAGAAAGAGATGAGGATTATGGGTGGTAAAGAAGCATCACGGGGCTTTTTATATCAGGGGTTTGCTTCAGTATTAGAAGCCTTAACTGATAAAAAGCAACTGGGATAAGATATATGTCGAATTTCCAACATCAAATGATAAGGTTGATATAGCATTAGAGCAGCAAAATCAAATTGTTAAATGCATACAAGTAAAATCAACGATAAATACTTTTACCAAGTCAGACATCAAAATATGGCTAGATGACCTTATAAAGGATATAGAAAGTCCTGAATATGAATTATTTTTAATCGGGCAATGTGATAAGTCCGCCAACACATTTATAAAGTCAATCGAAAAGTATTATGGGAAAGTGCTTGATAAAGAAGCAAAATCGTCGCTAAATGGGTTTGATACAGATTTGCTTGATAATAAGAGAATACGGTTTTTTATTTTGCCGTTTGAAATAGAAGTTTTAGAAAAAATTGTAAGAGATTCGTTGCATCAGTATATTTCACATAGCAATCAAATGATGACATTTGAACAAATTAGGTTTATTGCCTCAGCTACTGTAAATGATCAGATGATTTCTTCGACACATGGCAAAGGTATTGATAGAAAAGACTTTGATGAAGAAATGGAAAAACGCATTTTTCTTGTTGCCGATAAGTATTCCCCTAAAAGAATATCTATTGGTGTGAAAAGCTTTACCCGTGGAGCAGAAAACTTGGAAAAGGATACAGAGAGTTGTTTATCATTCATTAATAAGTTTGAGGATCGCAATATAAAGGATGAATATGATTGGAACAAAGATATTTATAGAAATTTGGAAGAATTTTTGCTCACAAATACAAGCAGCAAACATGCTTATCAAATATTTTTGAATGCACATGCCTCTATAGCCTTTGCAGTAGGAAGAATTCTTGATAGTAAATCAGGTATTAATGTATTTCCGATACAGAAATCGTCGACCAATGGCACTGTATTATGGGATGTGAAACTGTCATCGAAAAGGAACTATGCTACTTGGGATATTTCACATGAGAAGTTTCATGAGAATCAATATGATTCTGCATTGGTATTAAATGTCACTCGTAACATTTACGGTGAGGTGGTTACATTCATAAAAGAGAATAATCTGCCAATTGGACGTATCATTAATTGTACACCAAGCGGAGTTGGTGCCACAAATTTTCCGTAGAAGATGGAACACATGCAACTGCTTTAGCTAATTCAGTTTATAACGCTATTGGCAGAAGAAGTACTGTGGAACGGCGTGCAACACTACATATTTTTTGCTGCTACCCCAAATGCATTTATGTTTTTCTTAGGTCAAAATTCAGTTGGATTTGGCAAATGTATTCTATATGAGTATGATTTTGAACAAAGAAATTCTTGCACATATTCACAATCCATGAGTTTTATTAATTAGTTGAGGGGTGTATGTTCTTTTTGATTCGGAGGTTGTAGATGACAGATTCAAATATAGAATTGAGGCTGGCAGATAGTTCGGCCATGGTATCAGCTATTGTGGAAAAACTGTAAGAACTATCTATCCCCATTATTATCCGGAAGGTGCAGTGCAATTTTTTGTCGATCTGCATAGTGAAGCAAATATTGAAGAAGTGATGGCTGTAGAAGAAATTTATTTTGTGGTGGCACATGGGGAAATCGTAGGAACAGGGAGCATCCGGAAAAATGAAATCTGCAGACTGTTTATTTTGCCTGAATATCAGGGAAAGGGTTATGGCAGCAGTTTAATGGATTTATTGGAGGCAAAAGTTTTTGGAAATCATCGAAAGGTTCATGTGGACGCTTTTTTCCGGCAGAAAGTATGTATTTAAAAAAGGGGTATGAGATTATTTCCTATGAAAGAATTGAGACAGAGAATGGGGATTTTCTTTGTTATCATACCATGGAAAAGAGATGTGCAGGAGCTGTGATAAATATGAAATTTGTTTATAAGAGGGCAGGTCTGGAAGAGATAGAATTGCTGGTTAAAACAAGAATTGAAGTATTGCGTTCTGCGAACCGTCTCAGTGATGATATAGAGATGTCGCTTGTGGAGCAGCAGTCGAGGGAATATTATGAAGAGTCTTTGCAGACAGAATCACATATCGCATATCTTGTTTTCGATGGAGAAAAATGTATCGGTGCAGGAGGGGTCAGCTTTTTCAGGGTAATGTTCACCTATCATAATCCAACAGGACGAAAAAAGCATATATTATGAACATGTATACAAAACCGGATTACAGGCGAAAAGGAATTGCATATCATACATTGGGGCTTCTGATAGAAGAAGTGAAGAATAAAGGTGTAAAGTTTATTTCATTAGAAGCAAAGGATATGGGAAGACCTTTATATGAACGTTATGGTTTTGTGAGCATGAATGATGAGATGGAATTGCCGGAAGACTGTATGTAAGAGGAGAATCTAAGGCTGTTATATTGGAAAAAGGGAGAGATGCTTTCTTCATAAAGGGGCAGGGAACAGGCAAGCTTCTGGGATTTGTCATGATTAATACCCATGTACAGAAATGTGATTTCGGTCATAGTATTGTAGAATTTATGGTACTGCCTAAGTCCAGAAGGAATAAAATCGGGACAGAAGCTGAAATTTTATAGATACAGGTCGTTGCCCTATGGAATGGACTACCGCCAGTAAAGGCGATAATATCTATAACCTGTGCATGATGAGGATTTTGAAGGAGGAATATATACGTGAGTAGTGATATGACAGTAGCCTGCGATGACGGGCTTATCAATATTCGTGTTGGTGCAATCATCTTAAAAAGATGGTAAATTTCTAATGGTCGGTAATGAACGGTCAGATTATCTGTATTCGGTTGGCGGTCGAATCAAATTTGGAGAAACCGCTGAGGAAGCAATAGTTCGGGAAGTACAGGAAGAAACAGGCATTAGGATGGAGATAGACCGGCTTGGTTTCGTCCACGAGAACTATTTTTACGGGGATGCACCGACAAACCTTGGTAAGCTGATATATGAGGTATCGATCTTTTTCTACATGAGAGTGCCTGATGACTTTTCTCCAGTCAGCTACAGCTTTACAGAGGATGGTAGTAAAGAACACCTGAGATGGGTTTCAGTGAATGATGATATAACAATATATCCAGATTTCTTCAGAGGTGAATTGCAGCATCCGGTGAATACTGTGAAGCATTTCGTGACAGATGAGCGGGGGGTAAGCAATAAAGAGAGTTATAGTGATAGGCAGTCCTGGAGCGGGAAAAAGCACATTTTCAAGAAAACTTCGGGATAAAACGGGTCTTCCTCTACACTATCTGGATATGATGTGGCATTTACCAGACAGAACGACTATATCCAAAGAAGAATTTGATAATAGATTGACAGAAATTCTAAAAACGGATAGATGGATTTTCCTGCAACCAAACTGTCACAGATATATCAGTTTCTGGAACAATATGGTGAAGGAAAAAGAGGTACACATCTTCCATTCCAGGGATGACGCGAAGGTATATTTGGAGGATGAGTGAATGGACAGAATTGAAAAAGTTGAATTGACGGTATTATGTCTTCGTACGGAAGGAGAAAAGAATGAGTTATAGTATTATCGGCAGTGCTGATGGCCCGGACATCTGCAGAGTTTGGATTTTCTTCTGCAGGAGCATTCTTGCTGTATGGCTTTGGAAATGCATTTTTAATGCTGGTTTATTGGATTGTCTGGATGCTATATTTTTACAGACAGGATTTCTGGAAAACGATGCATCTTGCTGTAATACCGATGTGTATGTTTATACTCAGCGGAGCCACTTTAGGGCATGTTCTGCTGATAATAAGCGGAGTAATATTTGGTATTGGTCACATTTTCGTATCATACAAAAAATTCAAGATAAGAGGTCACAGGTTAGAATGAAGAAGATTGCAGGATATATTTGGACAATGGGATGAAACCATCATATGGTCCTGTCTGCAGGGCCTGATGGGAGATATATACAAATGCTCCGGAGGATGACGCTGTAATGGCAATATTAGGTGATTTTGCTTTTTATGCTGGAAAGCCGAGTGCGAAATTACTTAGATTCAAACCAGAAAGTTGTACGACAAGATTTTATCATTATGGTTCCGCAGAATGATAAATGGGCCGAGTTGATTGAAAATGTTACGGAAAAAGGCTAAAAAGTTTCCAGATATGCAATCAAAAAAGAAAAGGATATTTTTTGATAAATGTAAACTTCAACAGGCGGTTTTGCAATTGCCCGGGGGATATGAGCTGAAGCTTCTGGAAGAAGATGATTATATGTTATGTCAGAAAAACAGGTGGGCAAATGATTTGGTATCACAGTTTAAAAGTTATAATAGTTATAGAAAACTGGGATTAGGCGTAGTTGTTCTAAAAGATGGAGAATTAGTAGCAGGTGCTTCCTCTTATAGCAGATATAACGATGGTATTGAGATCGAAATAGATACAAGAGAAGATCATAGAAGAAAAGGGTTGGCATATGCATGTGGGGCAAAACTCATTTTAGAGTGTTTGGAGAGAGGGTTATATCCCAGTTGGGATGCACAGAATATGTGGTCTGTAGCATTGGCTGAAAAATTGGGATATCATTATAGTCATGAATATACGGCTTATGAAGTTTCAGAATATTGAGTATCTGAAAGTGGAGAGGAGTTGCATGGAAGAGCGAATTACTTTATGTGGGGATAAGATAGTTTATGTTGCGAGGAGTTAGTTATGATCAGAGAAGCAACCCAAAACGATTTGAAAGAAATTTTGCAGCTGTAGCTGTTTCTTCACGAAAAAAGTGTGCCGGAAGATTCAGAGCAATTAAGGAAAACATGGAATAATATTTTGAATGACAAAATCATCATTTTATTGTCTTTGAAGTGGATGGCAATATTGTAGCATCCTGCGTTTGTGTGATAGTTCCGAATCTCACAAGAAATGTTCGTCCATATGCATTTGTTGAAAATGTGGTAACACATGGGGAGTATCGAAAAAAGGTTATGCTACAGATTGCCTAAATTTTGCCAAGAAAATTGCAGAAGAGAATAATTGCTACAAGATGATGTTGCTTACAGGTTCAAAGGAAGAAAGTACATTGAATTTTTATCGAAATGCCGGTTATAACAGTTCAGATAAGACCGCATTTATACAGTGGATTGATATGTAATAGAAATGTTAGATTTGCTATTTTAGGAAGGTGCCAGCCAAACCGGTGAAGTTGTAAATGCGGGTTATGGGTACATAAGGACTGTGGTGGGCAGTGGGGGTATAGCGAATGTTATATGGGAATGATGCTCTGTCCAAATGAGGTGAGAGAATATATTGTTTTTGGTGGCTTTTCCGGAATGACTTCACGATGGATCATGCCGTTGTTTTCCGGGTCATGAAGTTGCTGTGAAAGCATTTTCGGTGTTGCATTTATCTCAAAACTTTTTAAGAGGGAGTATGAAATGTCGTAGCTTTTGATAGGATTTCGCATGATATTCTATTGACAAAAGCAAGACAGGAGGATGTGGGAAGCTGCCGAAAAAAATGTATGGCAGAGCAAGGTCGATTCATACAGGAAGTTTGATGGAATTTATGGAATTTTATGTTATACTGAAAACAAGATAGAAAGAGCAGGCTGCTAAAGAGAATATTATTATAATGTTTTTGTAATGGTTGGCTGATTTCAGCTTGGAGAAAATGGAGAGAAGTATGATTATAAAAGTAATTTTGATTATTCCTGTTATTCTGACGGTGGTGGCATATTTTAGAACTTTATCTGTGCGTTCAAAACGTTCAAGACGTAAAGAATACGCCGTTTATTTGCCGAATTCTGGCGGACTCTATTAATTTCTCTTGCTGTTACATCAGAAATTTTTTCGTTTATAGCCATTTTGGACAATGATAATAAAGAGGTTGAGATATGCTTTTTTATTTTTGCTTTTCTATTCCTTTTTTTGATAAGGGGATGGAAAAACTGGTATATAATTTATGATGATAAGGGATTTTTGGAAACTACATTTGGGGAAAGAAAAGATATTTTACTTACAATCAAGTAACAGCATATAGAAAGTGGTATACCAGAAATGGTGGGGAATACTGTGTATTTGTTGAAAATAAAAGAGTTTATGTGGATTTTGAGGCGGTAAACTGCGGTGAATTTATGTCGTATGTAAAAGAAAAATATAAGATGCTGCATAATGATGAAGAACTGCCTGAAAATAATGGAAGATGGTTTGGCAATTGCCTGAATATTCGTGAACACGAAAGGAAGACGTATATGAATAATCGAAATCTTATGTACGATTTAAAACCATTTTGGATTTATTGGGAGTACTTGTATTAGCATGTATATTGTTTTTTATATGTCCTCTTTTAGGTATCCTTATTCTTCCAATGTTGTTAATCATTATACCTGTTTGGATTATTATTGTTTACCTGATAGGAAATGCAGTGCAGAAAAAGAGCGGATTGAAACAGATCCGAAAAAAGAATTGTTTTGTCGTTTTTGTGTGCATTTTTAACTACAATGATTTTTCCTGTTGGAGTATGGATATACGATGCAGTGAAATGGAATGAGGTTCATCTGGAGTCTCTTGTGAAAAATTTTGAAGACGCGTTTCTTTGGATTATGTTTATCATACATTTTTTTAGCTTTTTGGCTGGGTGAAGAAATAAAATACTTATCAGGCAGAGAGCATAAAAAAAGTAATTTATGATACAATTTACTGGGGAAACAGGGAAACAGATTATTTTGCAGACATATCTGTTTGCTATAAAAAATATAAATACAGGAGTTGTGATAAATATGGAATTTGTTTATAAGAGGGCAAGTCTGGAAGACATAGAATTGCTGGTTAAAACGAGAATTGAAGTATTGTGTTCTGCGAACCGTCTCAGTGATGATATAGAGATGCCGCTTGTGGAGCAGCAGTCGAGGGAATATTATGAAGAGTCTTTGCAGACAGAATCACATATCGCATATCTTGTTTTCGATGGAGAAAAATGTATCGGTGCAGGAGGGGTCAGCTTTTTCAGAGTAATGCCCACCTATCATAATCCAACAGGACGAAAAGCATACATTATGAATATGTATACAAAACCGACTACAGGCGAAAAGGAATTGCATATCATACATTGGGGCTTCTGATAGAAGAAGCGAAGAATAAAGGTGTAAAGTTTATTTCATTAGAGGCAACGGATATGGGACGACCTTTGTATGAACGTTATGGTTTTGTGAATATGAATGATGAGATGGAATTGCCGTGTCTTCTTCAAAGAGGTGAAAAGAATGAGTTATAGTATTATCGGCAGTGCCGATGGTCCGACATCTATTTTCCTGGCGGGGAAAACAGGATCTGACTGGATTAATATTTTTGGATTGGTTTTCGTAATACTGTTGCTGATTCCCAATGTTATTTATGCGTTTAAGTTCCGCAGTCAGAAAAACAAGTGTAATAATAAATTTATGAATGTTTTGGAGCAGATCGGAAGATATGCATCCATGTTCTTAATGGTTTTTAATATAGGAATTGCAGAGTTTGGCTTTTCTTCTGTAGGAGCATTTCTGCTGTATGGTTTTGGAAATGCATTTTTAATGCTGGTTTATTGGATTGTCTGGATGCTATATTTTTACAGACAGGATTTCCGGAAAATGATGCTTCTTGCCGTAATACCTGTGTGTATGTTTATACTCAGCGGAGTCACTTTAGGGCATGTTCTACTGATCATAAGCGGGTAATCTTTGGGATTGGCCACATTTCCGTAACCTTGCATGAAAATTATATTGATTAACGAGTACTTTCTGCTATAAGAGAATGCGAATATAAAGTAGTTTTGTTTTGAGAGCAGATATTGTATAGTATATAAATACCAGAAGAAAAAGGATGAATCCGCCTTATTTCTTCTGGTATTTTTGTATTAGAAGGATAAGATCTATACAGACTGAATAAATTGTTTGACAAAAAATAGAGCAGCACCGATAGCAGGAGTATACTGTCCATGTACACCGACCAGTATATGATTTTTCTCCAATGTAAAAGGAGAGGATGAATTGATGTTTTTAGCAGATAGTCAATGTCTGTTTCTGTAAAATACGGCGCCAGATATCCGCTGATAATAATAGGTGCATCAATTACCAGGTTCAGATTTTTCATAGCAAACGCCAGATGATTTAGATAATCTTCCCAGATTTGTATAAGTTGGGGAGAATTTTTTTCCCTTAAAAAGAGGAAAAATTCTTTTATAGGTAATCCGGTAGAATGCTCCAGTGAGTTGGCGGAACAATAAGTTTCTAAACAGCCACGGTTTCCGCAATAGCAAAGTGGTCCATCGGGATTGATACATATGTTCAATGGTACCGCTATGCATAGAACTTCCCTGATGGATTTGGTGATTCGTTATGATAGCGCCACCCATATTTCTGTTCAGTAAAAGACTACAGCGCTGTCAAGGTCTTGATGATTCCATAATTCAGGTAGGCAGCAGATTTCGAATCATGTTCTAAATGACAAGAGTACGAAAGATGTTGAGAAAAGTTTTCCAGATCCATGCCAGTGTTATTCATAATATTTCCATATGTTACGGTTTGTATTATCCGGGGAAGTGATTCCTTGAGTAGCAATGGAAACTCCAAGTATTTTTTTTTCTCCTCATATTGGCGGTCCGAGATAAATTCTTTGATTTTTCTGGTAACTTGCTCATAATAAGAGGGCGTATTAGAGTAAGGAAGAGGAATTGTGTCTGTATGGAGTGTATTTCCATATAAATCAATAGCGATAATATGAAACATGTTTTCAAAATGCCGATACCGATTGAAATTTTAAAGTCAGAGACAATCTGGATTGCATGAGCTTTTCTTCCACCGGTGGAATCAAAGTATCCATTTCGTTCAATCAAACCCTCTTCTTCTAATAAATTTAAGTTTTGACTGACAGTAGATAATCCCATTTGCAGATCTTGAACAATTTGCAGCTTGAGGTTACTTTTCTTTTATAGATATATTGATAGACTTTTGATCTGTTTATCTTTTTAAGTTGATTGTGGTTAATCCTTTTTCGCTCATAATCATTCTCCTAAAAGTTATACCTTTATCATACGGTTAAGATTTAACTTTATTTTATTATATGAACAATAAAAATGCAATACACATAAAAAAATATAGTAAAAATAGCTGAAAATAAATTTATTTATTGTATTTTTTTGTCAATGGATTTGTTGAAAGGTAAGATATATACTATACTTACAAGTTAGATATAAGCGTAAGTAACAAACGAAATGGGAAATGGAGGAAACAGCATGAAATTAACAATTGATGGAATTAAAAACTGCGAGTCATGGAAAAAGGCAGGAATCACACTTCCAGGATATGATGTGGAGATGGTTTCGGAAAAGGCAAAAAAGGAACCGAAATGGGTACATTTTTGGAATAGGTAATATTTTTCGTATCTTTATCGGCGGTATTGCAGATGGTCTTTTGGAAGAAGGTGTACTGGATCGGGGTATTACCTGTGTAGAGACTTTTGATTACGATGTGGTAGATAAAATTTATAAACCATATGATAATTTGGGACTGAGTGTGATTCTGCATGGGGATGGAACCAGAGAATACAAGGTATTAGGATCTCTGGCTGAAGCAGTAAAAAGCACAGTCTTCAATCCAGAGCAGTGGAAGCGGCTGAAAGAAATTTTTACCAGTCCGTCTCTGCAGATGGTTTCATTTACAATAACAGAAAAAAAGGATATGCTTTGCAGAAATCAGATGGAACATGGTTTCCTTTGTAGAATCTGATATTCAAAATGGTCCGACAAAGCAGTCGGAGCTATGGCAGTGCTGACAGCTATGCTCTATGAGCGATATAAAGCCGGAAGATATCCTCTGGCACTGGTATCTATGGATAACTGCTCTCAGAATGGTGCGAAGCTTCGCGAGTCTGTGCTGACTATGACAGCAAAGTGGCAGAAATCAGGCTTTGTGGATGAAGGATTTGCCGCCTATGTAAGTGATGAAAGAACAGTTGCTTTTCCTTGGACTATGATCGACAAAATCACACCGAGGCCAAGCGAGCAGATTGCAAAAGACCTTGAAAATCTTGGCGTCGAAGACATGCAGCCGGTTATTACAGGAAGAAAACTTATATTGCTCCGTTTGTGAATGCTGAAAAGCCGCAGTATCTTGTGATTGAAGATAGTTTCCCAAATGGCCGGCCTGCTCTGGAAAAAGGCTTTGGTGTGTATATGGCTGACAGGAAACCGTGAATTTGTCAGAACGTATGAAAGTAACGGTATGTCTGAATCCAGTACACTCAGCTACAGGTCCTCTCGGGTGGTATTAGGATATGATTTGTTTGCTCATATGTTGAATACAGATGCGGATATGATGAAAATGGCCCGTATGGTAGCCTATGATGAAGGGCTTCCTGTAGTAGCAAATCCCGGAATTATTTCTCCGCAGGCATTTGTAGATGAACTTTTTAATGATCGGTTTCCAAACGAATATTTAGGCGATACAAATCTCCGCCTTGCCGTAGATGTATCTCAGATGGTAGGTATCCGCTTTGGAGAGACAATGAAAGCGTATGTAGCAAAATATGGAGACGCTTCACGTCTCACTGCCATTCCACTTGGAATTGCCGGATGGCTCCGGTATATGTTGGCTGTAGATGATGAAGGGAACAGGTATGAACTCGCTCCTGATCCTATGAATGAGGAAATTCAGGAACAGCTAAAGGGCATTGTAGTAGGACGGCCTGAAAGTTTTACGAATCAGCTTAAGCCGATCCTCTCTAATGAGCGTATATTTTTTGCTGACATTTATAAGACTGGCCTGGGAGAAAAAATCGAAACGATGTTCCGTGAAATGATCGCCGGACCCGGAGCTGTGAAAGCAACGGTACATAAATATGCAGGAGGAAGATAAAAATGACAGAACCGATATTTGCGGCAGAACCATCAAGGCTGCTGATTGCAGCGGCAGCAGGTATTCTATTATTGTTACTGCTAATCATTAAATTTAAAATTCACCCGGTATTATCCCTGTTGATTTCTGCGTTGTTTATTGGCCTTGGAGCTGGAATGCCGGTTCCAGTTCTGGTCAATACTGTGGAAAAGGGGGCGGGAGAAACACTGCAGGGAATTGTGCTGCTGATCGGGCTTGGTTCCCTGTTTGGCGGTATATTAGAAGTATCAGGAGGAGCACAATGTGTTGCTCAGACATTGATAAATAAGTTTGGAGAGAAAAAAGGCAGGCATTGCCTTGGGAATTACGGGACTGGTAGTTGGTACAACTGTATTTTTTTGAAGCGGGTGTTGTAATATTAATTCCATTGGCATTTGGACTGGCTAAAAAAAAAAAAATCAACATTATATTATGTGATTCCTCTTCTGGCAGGTTTGGCAACAGGATTTGCCTTTATTCCACCATCTGCGGGATCTGTACTTGTTGCGAATATGCTGAATGTAGATTTGGGGTTATGATTGCAGTAGGAGTACCCGTGGGTATTTTATCTTTGATCTTTGCAGGGATTTTGTGGTCGAAATTAATTGGCAATCGAATGAATACCGGACTTCCTTCCAATATTCAGGAAGTCCGGGAAGCAGAAGATGGTAATCTTCCTCCTTTCTACAGTGCTGTGTATTATTCTTGTTCCGCTGGTTTTAATCTTATGTAGTACAGTTTCAGAATATATTCCGGAATTGATTTTATCCGCCCGGCATTAAAGTTTCTTGGAACACCGTTTGTTGCATTAATTATTGCAGTGTTGTTTGCAATGTATTTTCTGGGAAAAAAGCAAGGTTATAATGGAGAGCAGTTAAAGAAGATATTAGATCATTCTTTGCGCCGACAGGACAGATTCTTTTAGTCATTACAGGAGGCGGGATTATTCGTTGGGTGCTGCAGGACTGCGGAATGGGAAATATTATTGGACCAGCCCTTGAAAAAAGTGGTCTTCCTCTCGTTCTTGTGGCTTTTTTGATTGCAGCCCTGATTCGTGTATCTGTCGGAGCCGCAGTTGTAGCGATGACAATGGCGGCTGGAATTATGGCGGCGATGCCGGGAGTTGCAGAATTGCCGCCGGTTTATCTGGCCGCGATGGTTTGCGCAATCAATGGAGGGGCGACTGCGTTTAGCCATGTAAACGATTCTGGTTTCTGGCTTGTGAATTCACTGTTGGAAATCGACGAAAAGACAACCTTAAAATCATGGACAATAATGGAAACGATTATAGGGATTACAGGATTGGTATGTGCGATTGTGATTAGCTTGTTTGCTTAGGAGGAAAATGTATGACTGGAAAAGTAGTTTTGGGAACAATGCAAAATGATACGAATGACTCCGTTCTCAGATCCATTTATGATATCACAGTATTTGGAGAAAGTCTGATCGATTTTACTTCACAGGGACCAAATGAAGATGGGCAGATGTTATATGCGAGAAATCCAGGAGGAGCGCCGGCAAATGTTGCTGTTGCAGCTTCAAAACTGGGAGCACATACGGCATTTGTGGGAAAAGTTGGAAGAGATATGCATGGAGAATTTCTTAGATCAGTACTACAAAAGGAAGATGTGGATACGACAGGATTGATTTTAGATGAGCAGTATTTTACTACATTGGCGTTTGTAGAGGTAAGTGAAACTGGTGAGCGTACGTTTTCTTTGCGAGGAAACCGGGAGCAGATACGAAGATTCAAAAGGAAGAAGTAGATATTTCCGTGTTGGATAATACAAATATTTTTCATGTGGGTTCTTTATCGCTTACAGACCAACCGGCGAGAGATACAACATTTTATGCAGTGAAAAGGGCGAAGAAAAAAGGAAGTATTATTTCATATGATCCGAATTACAGGGCATCTTTGTGGAAAGATGAAGAAACGGCAAAAGCAACATATGAGAAGCCTTATTCCATATGTGGATTTAATGAAAATATCGGATGAGGAAGCAGAACTTCTAACAGAACACAAGGATATTCAGGAAGCAGCAGAAGATTTATATCGTCAGGGTGTAAAAATCGTAGCTGTCACACTCGGTGGAGATGGTGCCTACATTTACTGCAAAGAAGGTGGCTGCATGGTTCCGGGATTTGCTGTAACACAGGTGGAAGATACAAACGGGGCAGGTGATTCGTTCTGGGGTGGATTTTTATATAAAATCAGTACTTCAGAAAAGCAGATGGATGAATTGACAATAAAAGAGTTGGCGGAGTATGCCCGATTTGGAAATGCGGTTGCAAGTCTTTGTGTGGAGAAAAAGGGGTGCGATTCCAGCTATGCCTAAATTGCCGCAGGTAGAAGAAAGGATGGAAGACGAAAGATGAAAACAGATTTAAAAGAACAGATGAATGGAATTCAGCCAATGTTTATAATATTGAAAAATGTAGCTTACAGGTCTTTTCTTATTCTGGAAAAATGGTATAATTAACATGACATACAGCTGTCATGTTTGCTTTGATATGATAATAAACACAAGAGGCATTCGATGTCCGGTGGACATCAGTTTAACACGGACCGTAACGGAGTGAAGATCATATGAAGATAGATAGACTTATTGGAATACTTTCCGTATTACTGCAGGAAGAAAGAGTTACGGCACCAGAACTGGCAGAAAAGTTTGAGGTGTCGCGCAGAACGATTAACAGGGACATTGAAGATTTGTGTAAAGCGGGAATACCGGTCTGTACTTCACAAGGTGCCGGTGGTGGGATCAGCATCATGGATGGTTACCGGATGGACAGGACACTGCTTACATCAAAGGATATGCAGATGATTCTGGCAGGACTTCGGAGCCTGGACAGCGTAAGCGGCAGTCATTATTATGGTCAGCTTATGGAAAAAGATTAAATCAGGATCATCTGACTTTGTCAGCGGCAGGGATTCTATGCTGATTGATTTGTCATCCT
>VOFB01004144.1_pt1 | contig 17154 bp, 30 predicted proteins | sample 5384141 | NCBI WGS metagenome assembly VOFB01 (sample SAMN12384721, study PRJNA508395) | human gut metagenome | isolation source: healthy gut A | host: Homo sapiens | reverse complement strand
ACGCTCCGGTCATCATTTTTCATCCTTGGGCAGCAGCAGGATCTTAAGCCGTTCCTCCAGAAACGCCATTTTTTCCTTGTTTTCTTCATATTCAGCCTGCGCGAGCTCTTTAAATTCAGCGTCCAGCCCACCTTCGTCCAACATTTCCTTTGCTTCTTCAAAGGCGCCTTTTTGCCGCATCATAAGCATCGTAGGCCTCCACGATGGGCGTCAGGTTTTTATAGTCTTTCATCAGGCTGCGGTACAGCTCGTTGTTGTTGATGACGGTGGGGTCCTGCAATTGATTGTTGATCTCGTCATAACGGTTGCGCACAGCCCTGAGCTGTGTAATCATATCCATAATAAAAACGCTCTCCTCTTATCGCTGTTTCAAAACTGCTTTTGTACGGCAAAGGAAAGCGCGGCTAGAGCGGCAAAGCCTCGCGCACCACTTTTTGATGTTTTTTTTTCAATTTTGCTGCGCGGCACCATGACCTCCGTCCGCATTTGGTACAGCGGATACGGAAATCCATTCCACGCGCAGCACAGCGAAAGTGCTGTTGCCGCAGGGATGCGGTTTTTGTGATGATGCTGTCGCCCACCTGAACGTCCATGCTGTTTTCTCCCGTCAAGATAACTTCCATGCGCCGGCCGCCCATTTTTGGGGAATGCCGAGTGCTTAAATATTATATATCAAACCGTCCCGTTTAGCAAATATTCCCGCTTGTGTTCACATATATTTACCAGTGCGCCCTTTCCGGCCGTCCCAAACACTCTGCCCGCAGGACGGCCCTTTGCCCGGCGCGCGAATGGAAGCATGAAGGACGGTTGAAACATGGAATATCGTGCTGAGGGAGCACAGCGCTTCCCCAAGCTACACTCTGGACGCCCTGCGCCGCGCCATGGCTGCGGGCGACATCTTGAGAGCCGTGCGCTCTCCTTCGACAGCGAAAAAGCGTCTGCATTTCCGGCTGGGCGAGATCGAAGCCATAATGCCCTACGAGGAATGCGCCGACGGTGTGCGCGAAGGCGCGGTGCGCGACATCTCGCTGATCACACGCGTGGGAAGGCCCGCGTGCTTTTACGGTCATGGAGATTGACGAACAGGGGGCCGCGCCTGTGGCGCTGCTCACGCACAGGCGCAGCAGCGCTGTAAAGCCGAGTATCTCGACCTGCTTCTGCCCGGCGACATCCTGCCCTGCCGGGTGACGCATCTGGAGAGCTTCGGTGCCTTTTGCGACATCGGCTGCGGGGTCCCGGCTCTTCTTCCCATCGACTGTATGTCCGTGTCCCGTATTCAAAGCCCGGACGACCGTGTGCACGAAGGCCAGGATATCCTGTGTGCCGTAAAAAGCCGGGACACCGAAGGGCGTATTGTGCTGACGATGAAAGAGCTGCTGGGCACCTGGCTGGAAAACGCCGCCGCCTTTGCCGCCGGTGAAACAGTGGTCGGCCTGGTGCGCAGCGTGGAGCCCTACGGTGTTTCGTAGAACTCGCCCCAAATCTCGCGGGCTGGCCGAGGCCGCTCCGGGGCTTGACTGCGGCCAACTGGTGAGCGTATATATCAAAAGCATCATTCCCGAAAAATGAAAATCAAGCTGGTGGTGCTGCATGCTATGCGGGACGAGACCTTCGCCTTTCCGCTGGAATACCGCCTGCACGCCGGACATATCGGGCGGTGGATATACTCCGTGCCGGGCGCGGCCCGCGGTGATAGAAACGATATTCGATGGCTGAAAGCCTTGCCGCGCAGTGCTGCCTCACTGCCGCGGCGTTGTTTTTCCTCGCCTTATCCGCCGTCTTTCGCTTTACTTTTCGGCCCCGGCGCGGTATGATTAAAATAAAGTATCGCATCCTTGCACAAAGGATATCACCGGGAGGGACACCATGGCGGGAACGCTTTTACCGCCGGCGTAAAGCCGGGCGGGCTCACTACATCCACCGAAATACGCATCCTGCTGTGCTATCTGATCCAGCACGCGGGCACGCCCCTCTCCCAGGGGAGAGCTGGAGACCGCGCTGCTTGGCGAAGAGACTTGTAATTATTTTTGAGCTTGCCAGCAATCTTTCGGATCTGCTGGAACAGGGCTTCGTGCGCGAGGAAAACGGGCGTTATACTTATTCTGCCCGCAGGCGCGGACATCGCTGAAGCGCTGGCCGACGACGTGCCCCGCAGCGTACGGGACGCGGCCGTGCGCGCCACTCTGGCCGCGCAGCAGTTTGCACGCAAAGAGGCCCAGCATCACGCTCAGATCACGCCCGCGGCCTCCGGAACGGGTTACAATGTGCAATGCAGCATCCGCGATATGGAGAGCGACGTGTTCTCCTTCTCCCTTTACGTTCCGGATAAGCTGACGGCCAAACTGGCCCGCGCGCAGTTTATTGAAAACGGAGACGGCATCTATAAGCTGATGCTGGCTGCGCTGACGAGCAACGACGCGCTGGTTGCGGAACTTCTGAAAAAGAGCACGAATCTTTGAGCCGTGCGGCACAGGCAAAAACCGGCGGGAAAAATCCCGCCGGTTTTTGCCGCGGAACAAAAGCATGTCCTTTGCCGGCCTTATATTCCCAAGCCGCCCGCAGCTTTTCCTCCTGTTCCTCCTTCCCCTATTGACAAAACCGTTCCGGCCTGTTAATATGAAGTTAGCTTCACGAGAAGTAAACTTCATATTCCGGAGGAGCGCATGAAAACAAAACTGAAAGAGCTGCGCACCGCCGCAGGGCTTACGCAGCAGCAGCTTGCCGACCGGACGCATGTTTCCAGCCGGACGATCATCTCCATCGAAAAAGAACAATACAGCCCCTCGCTGATGTTGGCATACCGGCTGGCACTGGTGTTCGGCGTGACCGTGGAGGAATTGTGCTGTCTTGCGGAAAACAAGAGCATGGAGGACGCTGTATGAAAACCTGTAAACATTTGACCTATACCCGGAAAATTCAATGGCGCATCCGCGCTCTGTGTCTGCTGCTTACCGGAATGCGCGTGTACATGGTGCTTATCGCGGAGCTTGGCGGCGGAGACTCGCGCATGATGACGCCGCTTGCCGACAAATTCAGCCGCATCGTGTTCTTCGGCGGGCTGTGCTATGTCATCGGACGTATTTGCAAAACAAACAGCTGCTGCGAAGCAGGCAGCTTCTGCAGCAGCAGATGAAAACGGAACTGGACGAACGCAACCAGTATCTGCACGACAAAAAGCGGCGGCATTGTGGCGGACATCCTGCTCGCCATCCTGCTCTTTGTCACGCTCACCGCGTCGATGTTCGACATGGCGGCTTTTACACGGCATTTTCCGTGCTGGCCGCCGCCATCCTTCTGAAAGCTGCGGCGTACTGGTTTTTACAGCCGTCAGGGCGGTGAACGCCCGCTCTGATGATCCTGGTAAACCCGGCGGCACGCTTCCGAATCCGGAAACGTGCCGCTGGGTTTTATTTTTTCGGCTGTTCTTTATTTCCACAGTCCGGGCCGCTGTTTTAAAGCCTGGGCGGCACCTGTGCGGCCGCCTCGTCCTCAAGGCGGCGCAGCAGCGCCTGCACAGCCTGCACGGCTTTTTGCAAGGGGTGCTTTCTCCTTTACCGTCTTATCCCTTGCGGCGAGTTCAAAACAGCCTTCTGCGCAGTTGCGCGGGCTGACGATCACGCGCACGGGTATGCCCAGCAGGTCCGCGTCTGCAAACATCACGCCGGCGCTCACGGTGCGGTCATCGTACAGCACCTCTACACCGTTTTTCTGCAGCGATGCGTACAATGCATCCGCCGCCGCTTTTGTTCCGGCGTCATCCGCCCGCAGGCAGCACAGATGCACCTGCCAGGGTGCGATGGCCAGCGGCCAGACGGGGCCGTGGTCGTCGTGCCGGACCTCGCACACGCATGCGGCCAAGCGGCCCACGCCGATGCCGTAGCAGCCCATTACAGGCGTTTTTCCGTACCGTCCGCATCAACATAACGCATACCCATGGCCTGTGTATACTTGGCGCCCAGCTGAAAGATATTGCCCACCTCTACGCCGCGAGACACCCGAATGGCAGGCCTGCCGCACACCGGACACACACCGCCGTCCGGCAGCTTGGCAAAATCGTGATATTCTACCGTTCCGCAGTCCCGTTCAAGCTGCAGGCCCGTACTGTGGAATCCCTGCCGGTTTGCCCCTGCAGACGAATTGCCCGTGCCCTGCAGGGATGTGTCATACAGCACCGTCATCCCGCCGCACAGCCCCACCGGACCGATAAAGCCCGCGCAAAGGCCGCTTTCCGGCGTAATAGCCGCCGGCCGGACATCGCAGCCCAGATAATTGGTCAGCTTGGTCTGGTTCGCCTCCAGGTCGCCCCGCAAAAACAACACCACATAGCTGCCATCCGTCTCCTTTTGGTATACCACAGCCTTGCAGCACTGCGCGGGTATGACATGCAAAAAGGCGCACAACGCCTCAATGGTGTACGCGTCCGGCGTTTCCACCGTCTGCAGCGGCTGCAAAACTGCGGGCGGCTCATTGTGCGCCACACAGGCCGCAGCCTCCACATTGGCACGGTAGCCGCAGGCGCCGCACACCGCCACGGAATCCTCCCCCGGCGGGCGTCAACAGCATGAATTCATGGGAAAGGCTGCCGCCCATCATACCGGAATCCGATGCAACGGAAACCACCTCCGGCAGGCCTGCCCGGGCAAAAAATGCGCTCGTAGGCGCGGTGGCAGCGCGCGTAATAACGTTCCAGGTCCTGCTGGGAAGTATGAAAAGAATATGCGTCCTTCATCGTGAATTCCCGCACACGGATGAGGCCGCCGCGGGGACGGGCCTCATCGCGGAACTTTGTTTGAATCTGATAGATCATAAAGGGATACCGCGCAGCCGTCCGGCCGTATTCCCGCACGAGCTGCACAGCGGCTTCCTCGTGTGTCATGCCCAACACCATGGGAGTGCCTGTGCGGTCTTGGAAACGCAGCAGCTCGCTTCCCACGCTCACATATCGGCCCGATTCCTCCCACAGCGCGCCGGGCAGCACCACAGGCATGGACACCTCCTGTCCTCCAATCGCATCCATTTCTTCGCGGATGATCTGCTCCAGCTTGCGGGTGACGCGGCGCAAGGGCGGATACTGGGAAAAAGATACCGTTTGCGACGCCTTTCATGTAACCGCCGCGCACCATCAGCACGTGGCTTTCGATGACACAGCCCGCAGGCCGTTCCCGAAAACGTTCCCCCACCAATTTGTCCAGCTTCATATTCGGCTCCTCCTTTGTGTTCGGCCGGGCCGGACGGTTCCCGCATACTGCAAAAAACGCCCCGGGCCGGCTGGTTAACAGTCGGCTCAGGGCGAACAGAATGTCCGTGGTACCACCTGAGTTCGGGAAATATCCCGCGCTCCGCCGCACACGGCGCAAAACGCCGGATGCGTTCCCCGGGTAACGGTGGGGGACCGGCACAGCTTAATGAGGACAGGCCCGTTCGCTGCGCGGCTCAAGGAGGGGTTCCGCGGGCCTTCCGGGAGGATTCTCACCAGCCATCCTCTCTCTGCGCCATCCAGCCGCGCCTACTGTTTCCTTGTCATCGCCATCTTGCTGATTCAATTTACCGCCGCTGCGCTGCGCAAAGCCATAAAAGGAACGGAAGCGCAGGCCATCGCTTCTGCGGCTGTTTCTATCAGATTATCACACCGCGGGCCGCGCGTCAAGCCTATTTGCCCTGCGTACCGCCTTCTACCACGCCGCGGCCCGCAAGCACATTGAAAATGGTCTTGAAAAAATCTTCATATCCAGCACAAAGCTTACATGTGCCGCATAATAACCGTCCAGTTCCGCCTTGACGGGAATGGGCAGTTCGTCCCGGCCGTTCACCTGCGCGTAGCCTGTCAGGCCGGGCACCAGCGCGTTTGCCCCGTATTTATCCGCTCTGCAATCAGGTCTGCCTGATTCCAAAGCGCCGGACGCGGCCCGACGACGCTCATCTGCCCGGCCAGGATATTGAACAGCTGCGGCAGTTCATCCAAACTGGTTCGCCGCAAAAAGCGCCCGCTGCGCGTGATCATCGCCTCCGGGTTCTGCAGCAGATGCGTGGGCACGTCATGAGGCGTATCGGCATACATGGAACGAAATTTAAGAATGCTGAACAGACGCTTGTCGCGGCCCACCCTTTTCTGGCGGAAAAAGACAGGGCCCTTGGAATCCAGCTTGACCCACGCCGCCAACACCAACAGCAGCGGCGAAAGCACGATGGTGCCCGCCAGTGCCAGCAAAAAATCCAACACACGTTTCACAACGCTTTTATACATCGGCTGCGCTCCTTAGTCGTAGTTATTTTCCGCATGATGGAACGTCGGCACCAGATCGATCAGCGCCTGCACCAGGTTGTCGCTGTTGTTGCTGTAAGCGATCTGCTTAAGCGTGGCCAGATGGTCGAAAAGGTATCTTTATTGAGCTTGAGCGGCGCACCGACAAAATCTTCTTATTATCTGTCTGGCGCAGGCCTTCCTCATCCATCAGCAGCTCCTCATACAGCTTTTCGCCGGGGCGAAGGCCTGTGAACTTGATTTCGATATCGCGGTACGGGATGAAGCCCGACAGCTTGATGAGGTTTTCAGCCAGATCCAGAATTTTGACAGGGTTGCCCATATCCAGCACGAAAATATCTCCGCCGTTGCCCATGGCCCCGGCTTCCAGAACAAGACGCACCGCCTCAGGGATCGTCATAAAATAGCGGATGATGTCCGGGTGTGTAACGGTGACAGGCCCGCCCGCCGCGATCTGCTCCTTGAAAAGCGGCACCACCGATCCGTTGGAGCCCAGCACATTGCCGAAGCGCACCGCTACAAATTTGGTTTTGCTTTTCTGCGCCAGCGCCTGGACGATCATCTCGCACAGGCGTTTTGTCGCACCCATCACGTTGGTGGGATTCACCGCCTTGTCCGTCGAGATGAGAACAAAACGCCCCACACCGTATTTGTCCGCCGAAAGCGCCACATTGTAGGTGCCGAACACGTTGTTTTTGACGGCCTCCTCCGGCGCGTCCTCCATCAACGGCACATGTTTATGCGCCGCTGCATGGAACACCACGTCCGGCTGATAGCGCGCGAACAGGCGGTCCACCTTTTTGGAATCGCGCACAGAGGCGATGCATACATCCAGCTTGAGCGCACTGCCGTAGCGGCGCTTCAGCTCCTGCTGGACGGAATAGGCGCTGTTTTCATAAATATCCACAATGATGAGCCGCTTTGGCCCGCAGGCCGCGATCTGGCGGCACAGCCCGAACCGATGGAACCGCCGCCGCCCGTCACCATCACGACCTTACCGGAGACAAGGGGTGTTCGTCAGGTCTGTTAATTCAATCTGCTCACGTCCCAGCACGTCCTCCACACGCACGTCCCGCACGCGCGAAAGCACGTCCTTCCCGCCGTTGGCGATGAGCTGTACGATATCCGGCAGGATGCGCACGTTGCACTTTGTCTTGTTGCAGATGCTCAGGATGCGCCGCTTGTTTTCGTCATCCACCGTTGGGATGGCGAACAGGATGGTCTCGATCTCGCAGCGCTCCACAAGCTCCGGGATATCCTCCGTAGTTCCCATGATCTCAATGCCCATGATGGAACGCCCCACCTTTTCCGGGGCGTCGTCCACGCAGCAGATGATGTTCATTTCAGGGATTTGTTTTTGCAAGCTCGTGCAGCAGCGTGCTGGCCGCGTCGCCCGCGCCGATGAGCAGCGTGCGGCGGCTTGCTTTCAAACGTTTTTTTTCAGCGTGGTGTTGCGGTACATGCGGTACGTCAGGCGCGAGTACAGCGTCAGCGACGATGCGAACATCGCGCTGAGCGAAAAGACCGTGGCACCCCCGTTCCTCCCCCACCACAGCAGCAGCGTCACCACGACAAAAATCGACACCGCGACGGCCGACGCCACACACAGGCGGAAGAACTCCACGATCTCGGCATAGCGCCACAGGCTGTCGTACATGCCCATCAAGCCGTAGACAATCTCATAGCAGCATACAAAGAAAAAACAGCTGGAGATCAGAAGGCTGTTGTATTCGGAAAACGAGGTACGCCCCGCGATGAGCGCCCATGGCAGCATATATACGACACCGTCACCACAACGACGTCGAACGCGATCAATATCTGCTTTCGGAACCGCTGTGCAAAAGGCGGAAATATGGCTCAGCAAAATTTCATCACCAATCTTTATTTACATTTGTCCTGCCCTTTTGAGGCCCGGCGGTACGCCTGCAAAGCGCGGCGTCCGGACGGCCCTGTGCGGGGCGGCGCGCGGAACAGCCTCCGCGCCGCTTGGTTCTTTCCTATTTTACACCATTTTCTCTCAATAATCAATGTTGGCATAAAATGCGCGCGCAAGCGCCGGAAAGGCCGCGCCCATATCCGGCGCGGCCCCGTGGAAAAATATTATAGAATAATGCAGATAAGCGAACAGCCTTCGTTGATAACGCGCTCAATGGTCTCCTGCAGACGTGTGCGCGCTTCGGAGGGCATATGCAGCAGCTTGTTCTACAGCCCTCGTTGACAAATGCTCATGCAGGCTCTTGCCGAAGATATTGCTCTGCCATATCTTTGCCCGGGTCCTCCTCGAAATCAGCAAGCAGGCTCTTGACAAGCTCTTCCGACTGGCGTTCGCGCCCACGATGGGCGCGACCTCTGTGGGATATCTCGGTCCGTATCATATTGATGGACGGCGCGCTGGCCCGCAGGCGTACGCCCGTATCGTCCGCCCTGATGGACGATCTCCGGCTCTTCCAGAGTCAGCTCGTCGATGCCCGGCATCACAATGCCATAGCCCGTGGCGTTCACCTCGTCCAGCGCGCTTTTTTGATCTTTTCGTACTGCGTTTTGATGCGCGCCAGATTGATGATGCACGGCATGAGGCTTGCTTCGTCGCATATCTCAAGCCCCGTTGTCTCTCCCAACCCTTTGTAAAAGATATCGTCCTGCAGCTCCAGCGCCATAGTGGCGCAGCCCGTGCCCAGGTCTATGAACTTCATCTTGCTGGTCTTGACATATGGACACTCCACGGTCCGCGGCGAGGATGCGATGTCCTTCATCACGCTGGTGCCCGCCGCAAACTCCTGTACCGCTGTATACAGCCTCCTGCAGCCAATGTCCGTGATCCAGCATCGTGACCCATTTGGGCATCGGCGATCTCCTTGAGCGGGAACTCAGACAGCACGTTCTTGGGATCTCGGTGATGGTCTCCTCCGTCAGCCCACACAGCTCACGGGCATGACGGTACGGCCGTATTTTTTGCTCAGCTCCTCGGCCAGAGTCATGCTCTCCAGCGACTCCGGCGCGACGCAGTTGAGCAGAATGATAAACGGCTTCTGGATGGCCTCCAGCTCCTCGAATGACGCGTTCTTCGGCCTTCTCGTAGCCGCTGCGGGGATATCGCTGATGGAACCGTCCGTGGTGACGACAAGGCCGATGGTGGAATGCTCAGATGACCTTTCTCGTGCCGGTTTCCGCCGCTACATCGAAAAGGGACCTCTTCGTCGAACCAGGGGCTTTTTCACCATGCGGGGCTTTTCATTTTCCTCGTGACCCATGGCGCCGGGCACCATGCAGCCCACGCAGTCGATGAGACGACAACTGCGGGAAGGAGGCGCCGTCCTCAAGGTCGATGGAGACCGCCTGTTCGGGCACGAATTTCGGCTCGGTCGTCATGATGGTTCGCCCGGCGGCGGATTGCGGCAGTTCATCGCGCGCCCGCTGGCTGAACGCCTCGCTCTGGATCTCCAGGCAGCACCATCAGTTCCATAAAGCGTTTGATGAAAGTGCTTTTGCCCGTGCGCACCGGCCCGACGACGCCGATGTAGATGTCGCCGCCTGTACGAGTGGCGATGTCTGTATAAAGATTGCAATGATCCATCCTGTTTTCTCCCCTCTCCTCAAGTAGCCGACGGTATCAGCAGGCGCTGCGGCACTTCCAGGATGCCCGAGCCGGTATCGTTCGCGGCCGCAATAGCCTCCGGCGAAGCCGCATTACCGCTTTGCGATATCGAACATATCCTCGCCTGCCTGTGCAAAATAGATGCGCAGAGCGATATCCCCGTCGTCCCGCACCAGCGGCGACGTGCACTGCACGTCGGCCAGCACCGTCTGTGTGGAGCAGGCTGACGATGCTTACACCGTCAAAACAATAGCCGCGCTGGTGTCGTCCCCCACCTTGCGGGCCGAAACGCTGCCCACCGACGGATAGCACTGGGCGATCACGTCGCCGCAGGCCGCGGATAACGGCGCGGCAGCGTATATTCACACACCTTGTCGTAGCAGTCTATCTCTTCCAGCGCATTGATGCACAGCAGATGCGCCATCACACGGCCGCGCAGCACCGCCTCGCCGTCCTGTTCGATGACCTCCATAGGCAGCGGCGTCGCCATCACATCAATGATGCGCGCGTTCTCGTCCGGCAGTTGGCCTGTGGTGACAGCCTCCACCTGCTGGGTAAACACGTCGGCAACCTCCTCCAGCGCCACCTGCTGCTGCGTGAGCACGGTCTCGCTTTCGGTGGAAAACGCGTCGCTTACCGCCATGTATTCCACCGGGCGGTACACCTTGACGTACAGCGCCGCGTGGCGGAGATGGTGTTCTCCCCTCATCTCGCGGAGCCTCCGTGATGGTGCAGCCTGTGGGCTTGCACCACTGCACTGGCAGTCCTCGGCCGCACCCTCTACATCCAGTATCTCATTGAAAGGTATCTGCCGCGTGGTGTGTATGCCAGTGTGTGGCCGGGGCCGTGCGGTATACCACTTCCGCGCGGATCTCGCCTTTGAGCACCGCCTTTCCGGAAACGAGCTTTACCTCGTTCACTGCGCCAGGTACACTGGGTACTGAGCACCATCTCCGGAGGCGCGTCAAACGCAATGCTTTCCTCAGCCGTGATAAGTTTTTTTCCTGCGATCCCACCGCCTTGCTGCCCGTGAGCGACGTTGTGCGCTGCTGGATGCCGCCGCCGGCCAGCGCGGTAATTACCTCCCCTGTGCCTCGGCCACGGCCTCGATGGACAGAGCGAACGCGCCCCGGACGTCCACGCGTCGCTGGTTGACCGCCCGGCAGTTCACATACCGTCTCTCCCGAGACAAGCACGGTCGCCGGGCCCCAGCTTCCCGGCTTCACATCCACCTGTTTTGTGAACGGCAGCTTTTGTTCCGCCTGACACAGACTTTCGTCCCCTTCGGACTGGTAATATACCACGCACCGCAAATAACCGTCTACCGTGAGCCTGCCCGCCGTGACCTGCTTTTGCAGCACCAAAGATAAACAAAGCACTTGACGATCTTGAACACCTGCGGCAGGTAGTCCGGGATGAGCATTTCGGTCTCCACCGGGAGTTCCAGTTTTGTATCGCAGATGCTTTCCGCCGCGGTGACGGTATCTTTGTACACCTTTAATTCCATACGGCCTCGTCGCCCCTTTTCGCTGTTCTAACTCATCTATATGAAGCGGTGCGGCGATGTATGCGAAAAAAACAAAAACGCCCGGTGCGCGGCACAGCGGAAAGCATGCGCTTTTCCGCGGCCGCCCACCGGGCGTTTCCATCCCGCGCGCCACCCGTTTTCCGGAGGCGCGCCTGCATGGGTTCAGCTTTTTTAATCTTGAAGATCGCCCTCAAAATACCGGACAGGCACTTCGGGCTTTTCCATACCACAACTTGCATCTCGGCACCTCGCTTTCCCCGCATTGGGGCGCGGGGTGCGGGCGCACCGAACTCCCCTGCATTACTATATACAAAACAGGGGAAAAATGTTACCCGCGCGGCGGCTCCTTTCGCGAGAGCACCAGATAGATCATGCCCGCGGAAAACCGGAGCGTTGCCGTTTCGGCGGCGAACTCGTTGCTCACGCCGATGGGGAACGCATGTGTGAGCGTATAATCGTGCAGCGGATATTTCAGCCCCTCCAGCGTAACACAAGGCGCCTGCTCCCCGGCGCTGAAAATGGAGAAATACCACCCCGGCCGCGCCTGGATGCGGTGTGTGCCCGGCAAAGGGCGGTCACCTCATTGTCCGTATCCGCCAGCGTCGCACACCTCCGTTTTTGCCAAAAACACCAGCGTTTGCAGGTTGGCCAGCGTATGGTCCAGCCGCGCGCCTCCCAAACCGCCCACGATAACGACATCCGTCGCGCCCAGCTCCAGCGCCTTGCGGGCGGCGTAATAGGTATCGGTATCATCCTTTTCCGCCGGGAGGAACACCGTCTTTGCACCGGCCTCCGGACGCGGCGCACTGTCGTAATCGCCCAACAGAAGATCCGGCTCCACACCAACGCGGCAGGCATTTTTCATAGCCCGCGTCGGCGGCAATGACATAGTCTGCGTCCGCCCACCAGCTGTGCAGCTCCGGCGCCGCCGGCAGGCCTGCAAAGATCACACATTTCATGCCTGCTTTCTTCCTTTCCATCTGCGTGCTGCACACAGGAAAAGGAGCGGCAGATCACATCTGCCACTCCTTGACTTCTTTCGCCTCGTTGTACAGCGTCACATAGCTTTCATAACGCGTTTTGTCGATCTCTCCCGCTTCCAGCGCCGCGCGCACAGCGCAGCCCTTTTCCACGGTGTGAGAACAGCCTGTGAATTTACATTGGCCGAAGTAGCGCTCCACCTCGGGAAACGCAAACTGCAGGTTTTCTTTCGGAATGTACGCGGCCCGCTCCATCTCCAAGCTGGCAAAGCCCGGTGTGTCGGCCACAAGGCCGCCGCAGCTTTCGTAAAGCACCACCTCACGGGTGGTATGGCGGCCGCGGCCCAGCTTCTGGCTGATTTCTCCTGTTTCCAGCTCGTGCCCGGGCAGCAGGGCGCTGAGCAATGGGATTTGCCCACCCCCGGAGTTGCCGCAGAACACGCTCAGCCTGCCGTCAAGCCGGGCGCGCACCGCGTCCAGCCCCTCGCCTGTCCCGGCGTTCACACACAGCACGGGAATATCCGAATGGGCATAACAGGCAGCCAACGGCTGCGCGTCCTGAGATCTGTTTTTTGTAATGACGAGCACAGGCTGTGCCCCCTTATCCACCGCAATGGCGGACAGCTTGTCGATGACCAGCGTACTGGGCACCGGCTGCACCGTGCTCACCACAATGAAAAACTGATCTACATTTGCCACAGGGGGCCGGACGAACACATTTTACGCGGCAGGATATCCGCGATGACGGGCGCGCCTCCGTCCGTTTCCAGACGGACGATATCTCCCGCCACCGGCGTGATGCGCTTTTGCGGAAGATTCCTTTCGGCTTGCATTCCACAAGCGAACCGCCCGTCTTCACATAATAAAACCCGCCGATGCCCTTTACGATATAGTTGTCAAACATCCGCAGCACCTCGCGCCGTTACGGCAGTGTCCCGTCGGACGGTACCGGCGGCGCCGTTGAGCCGGAAGTCACAGGCGGCTGCTCCGAGCCGGAATGCGGCGGCTCCGTTGAACTGGATGCCGATGTCTCTGAGCTGGAGGACGGCGGCGTTGAACTGGACGGCGGCGTTTCCGAACCGGATGACGGCGGCGGCGAGGCTGGAACTCGACGATTCCTCCGAATCGGGATTCCGATTCAGGAGGTGCCGGAGGCGGTGCCACCACGGGCGGCGGACCGGATGAAACGGTGACCGTTACCACCGTACCGCGCATCACCATAGCACCCGCGTTCGGAGATTGAGCGATCACCGTGCCTGCCGGAGACGCATCCTCTACCGTAATGACCCGCATTGCCAGGCCGCGCTGTGTCAGGCGGAGGCTCGCCTGCTGTTCCGACGTAGAACCGATACAGGCAGGGACAGTAACATAAGACACTTCTGTGCTGTCACGGCGGATATACAGCGTCACCGTGGTGCCTGCGCCCGGACCACACTGCCCGCGGCAGGGTCTGTGCGCACAACGCAGTCCACCGGAACATCCGTGGTCTCTTCGGGCTTGATGAGCAGCGTCAGGTTCAGCGCACGCAGCTTTTCCCGTGCAGTATCTTTGTTCCAGCCCGCAAGTTCCGGAACGGTCACCATTTCAACGCCCTTGCTCACTTTTGCCACAATGCGGGATCCCTCTTTCACCTGGCGCGGCGCACGGGGTTCTGGTCCACGATCTCTCCCACCGGCGCCTCATCGTCAAATACTTCTTCTTTTTTTCAGTACAAAGCCGCTGTACGCCGCGTCGTCTTTCACGTCTGTCCAGCGCGTACCGATCAGGGTTCGGCAGTTCCACATCTTCTTTCACGTCAAACAGGCCGTTTTCGGAAGTGCTGAACATCCAGTAGATCGAAACGGCGGAGCATATCACCACCGCCAGTGTCAAGAGCGAAATATAAAACAGTGCGTAATGCCGTCTCTTCTGTTTGCGTGCCTTTTGATGCGGCACAGCTTTCTGCTCGGCGGCCGGCTGCGCATGATATGCGGCCTCCGGTGCGGCGGAAAGCTCCGGAAGCCCTTCCGGCTCGTCCGGCGCTCAACTCTCCACCGGCATCTGCGTCCGCCTTTCCGGCGTCCTCCGCATCCTCCGAAGCGACGGGGGACCTGTTCCGCCGGCGCGGCATTCTCTTTGCCTTCGGAAGCCTCCCCGGCCTGTACGTCCGCTCCCTCTTCAATTTCCGGAGCATCCGGCTTTGCAGCTGTTTTCCGCGGCGCTTCTTCTTTCGTTTGCGGCGCAGCGGCCCCACCAGCGTTATCCTGCGCCGCATCGCCGCTGCTTCTGTTTCGAAGCGCCGCTGGACATGCTCAAATCTCCCCGGTCAAAAGCATTGTTTTCCGGTGCCGGCACCTGTGTGCTTTTCCCTTTTGCAGTTGCTTCCGTGTGCTCCGGTGTCTCGAGGAAGGGCTGCACGCCGTCCGCTGCTGGATTTCTTCCTGCGGCGTTTTCTTTCTGGAAAGCGGCTGCCGACGCCTGTACGTTTCCGTGTTCCGCGTTTTTTGCCGCTTTGCCTTTCTTTTGCCTGCCTTCTTGATGCCACTTTTCTTTTTCCCCGCTGATCAATCAATTAAACCGGGGCGCGCGAAACGCGCCCCGGCGCTCATCAATAACGGCTCAGTCGCCCTCGCCCGACGGCGCGGACTGGGAAGGGTCCGGCGGTGTGGACGAAGGATCGTCCGGCTTTTTATAGTTGCCTCAAACGTGCCGAAATCCAGGTCTCCGCTGCCGCCCGGGCAAAATCAACAGCCTGCTCCGCCGTCGTACCGTCCGGCTTCTGCAGCGTGATCGTGCCCGTGCCCGTCGAAGTGACGGACCATTGATAGCTGGACGCCTGGCCCGCCGTGGGTGACCAGGGCTGTGGGTTGCCGCCGTTCAGCAGCAGCGTATAAGTGCCGCCCTCGTTGGTTTCATCCACAGCGATGTGCACATAGAGCGTGCGCTCCTGCGCGCCCTTGGACACAACGATCGATACAGGGTCGTTCCATTTTGGCGGGCGTGCCGCTGACCGGGTTTTGGGGAGATGACGGCTCCCGCCGGTACGGTGTCGCTGTATTCCTCAGAATAACCGCCCAGCACAAGCTTCGCACTCGGATCAGGTCCTGTGCCTCGCTCAGAGACGCCACACCCACAGGTTCGGCACCGTAGTGCTCTTGTCCACCTCTTCCTGGCTGATGTAGACCGTGACGCTGCTGTTTTCCGTGTTCGCCTCCACCTGCGTACCGGAGACCGGGTCCGTGCGCAGGACGACGCCGCTCGCCTGCCCCTTTGGGGACCGTTTCAGTCTTAAAAGTAGGCATTAGGCCTTTTTCCTTACAGGCGTTCAGCGCTTCGGCGCGGGACATACCGGAAAGGTCCGGCATCGTGACGATCTCCACGCCTCTGCTGATGGTGAGCGTGATCTTCGCGTTTTCCTTCACGCGCTTAGGGTCGGAAGCCGTCTGCGCACGCGGGTACTGGTCGCATACGACACCAGCCGCGTACTCTGTATTATATTCCTCTTCCGTCTGAAAAATGAATTTTGAATCCGGATATTTTCCTGGATCTCCGCCTGCGTCAGGCCGATGAAGTTGGGCAGGTCCACATCCATACTCTGGCTGAACATACCGTTGCCCTCATATTTAAAGATGAGGAACACCAGGATCGCCGCGCCAATGAGAAATGCCGCCGCCATTCCCGCAAGAATGGGCAGCGCCAGCCGCTTCTTGGTTTTTGTGCCGCCGCGGGCGGCAGGCCGCGCGCCTGTTCGGGGACGCTGCTGGCCTCCAGACTGTTTCGTAGCCGTTTTGTTCACCACTTTGTCGATGTACCGTGTGGGCGCTGTGTCCGTAAGGTACTGATATTCAAACTTCACACTGGGGTTGCGCTTGAACTTCGTCGATGTCCGCCAGCATGGCCTGAGCGGAAGGATAACGTTCCCTCGGTTCCTTGGCCATGGCACGCTCGGTGATGGCCGCCAGCGCCTCGGGCACCGCGGGGTTCAGCTCCCGCAGGGGCGTGGCCGTATCCGCGATCTGTTTAATGGCCACGGACACCGGACTGTCGGATTCAAACGGCAGCTTTCCCGAAAGCATCTCGTACATCATCACGCCCACGGAATAGATGTCCGCCTTTGCGTCGGTGGTATCGCCCTTGGCCTGCTCGGGGCTTATGTAGTGCACCGAGCCGATGGCCTTATCGGTCATCGTCTGGTTCTCGCTACGGGAAAAGCGGGCGATGCCGAAGTCCATCACCTTGATGGTGCTGTCCGCCAGCAGCATGATGTTCTGGGGCTTGATGTCCCGGTGGACAATGCCGTTGTCATGGGCATGCTGCAGCGCCGCCAAGAACCTGTGTGATGAAGTGCAGCGTCTCTTTATACGTCAAAGGCTGGGCGCGGTACTCCATATATTCTTTCAGCGTGATGCCGTCGATATACTCCATCACGATAAATTGGAGCTTGTCCGTCACGCTGACATCGTATACCTTTACGATATTGGGATGATCCAGTACCGAAATCGCCTTGGATTCGTTTTTAAACCGCCGCACAAGATCCTCGTTGCCGCGGCATTCCTCCCGCAGGATCTTCACCGCCACAAGGCGGTTTTCCAAAAGGTCGGTGGCTTTGTAGACGTTGGCCATGCCGCCGGAGCCGATCAGCTCCTCCAGTTGGTAACGGCCGTCCAGTTTTTCCCGATCAAATTATCCATTGTTCTCCTCCACTGCCTCTACTTGCATCAGCAGGACCGTAATGTTGTCAAGGCCGCCGCCCTCCAGCGCCTTCTGCACCAGCGCGTCCGCCGCCTCATAAAAGGCGTGCGCGCCAGCG
>VOFB01003221.1_pt1 | contig 17174 bp, 24 predicted proteins | sample 5384141 | NCBI WGS metagenome assembly VOFB01 (sample SAMN12384721, study PRJNA508395) | human gut metagenome | isolation source: healthy gut A | host: Homo sapiens | reverse complement strand
ATTTTCAGTTTTCTGACAACCTCGTTTTCTTTTTAACGTTTTACCTTACCATATTTTCATCGTTAGACGCCACTATTTTGTGTCCGTCTGTTATTGCGATTATTCCGTCACGATATGTATCATATCCCGGAAAGTAAGCTTTGCACAGTAAGGTTATAATTTTTGCATACTCAGCGTTAGTATGATGAAATCCAACTATCACACCTGTTTTATCAATTCTTCCCTGTGACGCTAAGTTGACATACGAACCGTCAGCAAAATCAATATGTGCCGTATAAGTCTTTTTCGGATATTTTGCAACGTCAAGCACTGCAGTTTTTGTATATATTTTTTCAAGCTTTCAATTTAATCCGTCACTGCTGCACTCTTCTTCGACTTTGCCGTTTTCGTCCATTACTATAATACCTGTCAGACGTTGTTCAGACGCATATTTTTCAACGCTTCCACATCAAGCTCCGAACCGCAAACTCTATATCTCGATTTACCTGTTGCGTATTTACTATAACTCTCATAAGCGTTTTTGTTTCCGTTGCGTCATTGTATCTTGCATATATTGAGCATTGAGTTTTAACATAGCTTATAGTAGAATTGACTTGAGATTTAGCTGCTTTTTGTCGACCTGTGCAGAACCGACAAATACAATTATCAAAAAATAATTCCGAATATAATTTCTTTATACCAAAAACTTTACCGCTGCGGACATTTTCAAACTTTTTATCATTCAAGGCTGTCCACCTCCAAATACTTATAGGCATTGGAAAGATATTTGCTTACGATAATCTCCATCGTGCCGTCTTTCTGCATTTCGTCAAACTTTTCGGATAATTTTCTTCAATTCCTCTATCGTCATTTTATAGCAAATGCCGCACCGATTCCCGTAACAAATATGCTCTCGTCTAAAAATTCTGTAATCCATATCATAATACTGCATATATTGTCTTATCGCCGTTTCGTGTGCCGAAATCGCGTCAACATACCCTTTTCCCAAGTAATATTGTATATCTGCTCCCTGTCCTCTACGCTGAACACCTCTTTTACTTCAGGGAATTTTACTGTCGGTAGGGTTTAGAAAAATTTCCTCCGGCTTTGTAGTGGATTGAACCGCAATAATTTTACCTTCAAGGTCACTCAAAGAATATATATTACTGCTTTTATTGACCGCCACCACTTGTCGGCTGACCATATATGGTTTTTGTCCACTTATAATCGTTCTCACGTCCTTTGATTGAAAAACAGCCCCAAATACAATCTATATCGCCGTTTTCAACTAAATTCTTTTTTATCTTCCCATTCAATATTTACAAATTCGACACGGTACCCCAATCTTTTTAAAAGCCTCGGTAGCAATATCAACATCAATACCTGTCGGCTTTCCGTTCTCGTCTATATAATTGAAAGGCGGATAATTGTCGCTGCCACCACAATTTTAGGGTGCATTTTTGCCGATTTCTTTTTCTGTATCCTGCTTTTTATCGCAGCCGCATAACATACAACCTATAAGACAGACGATTATTAATGATATGATTGACCTTTTGCCCTCATTTTTACCTCCCTTAATCGCATAGAATATCCAAATAGTTTTAGTTGATTAATATTATACCTGTTTTGACATAAAAAAGTCAATATCTTCATTCTTCTGTAACCACTCCATCTACACCGTTTTTCAATTAAATAGTCATTACATTCCCAAATACTCTTGTTTGCTCTTATACACGTCATACTATATAATCCCGTTTAAATCTCGGATACAAAGCACAAAAAGTCCTGCCAAACGTAATAGCAGTTGAGTTTCGTCTTCGGTAAACGATAATCCGAACGCAAGTTGCAAAAGTTTATCTCGTGACGGTTTCTTTATCTGCCCGATACGCAGTTTGTTTTATGTAATTAGGCTCTAAATTACTTAAATCCGCAATCTGTGCCGTTGTTATGCATTTTTCATTTATCATTTTCACAATAAAATCCGTTAATGTATAATCAACAAAATATGGTTTGGTATCTTCGTCAAATTCAAAAGTTCACTTTCACCGTTTGACATTTTCCTCGTATCCACCGATACCCGCTCGCCTAATTTTGTTGTCCTAAACCCCATTTTTCTCGCTCCTTTTCGCTGTTTATTCTCATTATATATTAGTTAAATTTTGCTGTCAAGAATAACGCACTTTATAAAAATTTTAAAAATTCTTTAGATTTATGTGCTATCAGATTTTTTACATTTGTATGATAAAATCATCTTATAAAACAAATGAATTTTAGAAAGAAGTGTGATTTTATGATACAGACAGTTGATTTTCTGATTTTGGACTTAATTCAAAATAAATTACGTTGTAAATTCTTAGATTCGTTAATGGTAAAATTCTCATCACTCGGTGACGGAGGTATAGTCTGGATAGCAATATCATTTCTATTAATCTGTTATAAAAAATACCGACAAGCAGGTATTCTCATACTTGTCGGTCTTATTATGGGCGTATTAATCGGCAACTGTTTACTTAAAAACATTATCTGCCGTCCTCGTCCTTGTTGGATAAACCGTGCGGTATCGCTTTTTAATTCCGATACCGTACGACTATTCATTTCCGTCTTGCCATACTATGTCATCATTCATTGCCGCAGCCGTTTTGTTGCACACTGATATAATGTTTGCGTATCCCGCATTTTTGTTGGCAAGTGTCATTGCGTTTTCAAGATTATATCTATACATTCACTATCCGTCCGATATTATCGGCGGAATTGCGTTAGGTACAATTATCGCACACTTCGTATGCTCATTATAGCACGATTTCAAACAATTTCACACCGTGCGGCGGAACAGTTGAAATGATTGTATTATCGTTTAGTTCTGCCTTTTTATTTTCCCATACTTCGGTTATTTTTACATTCTCGTTCGGCATAATACCACGAACGCCAAATCGGTTTTTGCGGTAATTTCTTCTTCACCGATATTGAATTGAGCAACGTAATATTTACCGTCTTTTCCGTTTGCCGCCCAAACGATTTCATTGTCTTTTCTGTAAACCTCTGCCGGCATAACCGTTTTGGTCGATTTCGATAATCGTTTTGTTTGTAATAAGTGACAGCGTAAATTCATCGTTATACACCATATCGCCGCCAAACATCAACGGTGAACGGAACATACTCCAAAGAGTCATCATCATTCGTTGTTCGTCACGCGTGAAATTAGTCATTCTGTCACCGCCATGCGAACGAATACCTATTCTGCCAAGCGGCAACATATCGCAGTCGGGATAACCGCCGTCACACACATACGGAAACCAATTACGGCAATAGTCAAACATCTTTTTAAGCTGTTCCCAACCGTCCCAAAAATCATCGGTCATTCGCCACATATGTGCATATTCATTAAGGTGTTTCGCCTCTTTAAGCGGTGCTTCACCGGGTGAAAGCGATAAAATTATATCACGGCCGCTTGCCTGTATCGCATTTTTGTACACCCTCAATTTCCGACTTGTGATACGGTCTTGCAATATCGTCTACCTTTATAAAATCAACACCCCATTCGGCGTACATTTTGATTATCGAATTATAATATTCCTGTGCACCGTCACGGCTCATATCAACACCGCACATATCGCTGTTCCAATCACATACACTTCCGAAATCGGCTATTTCCGCCGCCGTATGAGTTGTACCCAAAATCTTTGTGTTCTGTCTTACCGCCTGTTTCGGAATACCTCTTAAAATATGTATACCGAATTTCAATCCAAGACTGTGTACATAATCGGCAAGCGGTTTAAAACCCTTTTCCGCCCTCTGCCGACGGAAAAACGATTTACCGCAGGCATAAGACGTGAATACTCATCCATTATAAGCGATGCGTCTTTGTTGTAATCCGCACTGTTTGCGTTCGGCTCAAACCACTGTATGTCAACAACCACATACTCCCAACCGAACTCCTTTAAATTTTTCGCCATATACTCCGCATTACGTCTTACTTCCTCCTCCGTAACGCTCGCACCGTAACAATCCCAACTGTTCCACCCCATAGGCGGCTTTGTCAATTTTGCTTTCATAATACCATAATCCTTTCCGAATAAATAATTAATTTAATTATACCATTTATTTAAAATAAATCAAGAATTGTTTCATTTCAAAAGTGAAACTATTTTGATATTTATTGCTCTGAAATGTGATATTGCTATTGAAAATTTGATTATCATAATATACAATCAAAATATCGAAAAACATTTTGAAAGGAGCGGAAAATTTATGGAGGTATTACAGTCCAACACTGCCGACAACATTTATTTTTGGATTGAGGACAGAGATCAAGGCAACGTCAATCCGATATACGAATCGCACGGTGCGTATGAAATTTATATTGTCTGCAACGGTGAACGGCGTATGTATTTAGGTAACGTGCTTTACAAAGTCGGCACAGGTGACGCGCTTATGATTTCTGCTTCAACTCCGCACAGAAGTTTCGGAGACGGTGCTTTTTCGGGAATATGTATAGAATTTTCGGACGCATACATAAAAGAGCATTTTACTAAATCGCAATACTACAAAATAACGGAATGTTTCAAAACTCCACTTATATCACTCCCTCCCAACTTACTCCCGATTATCCGCACATATTCGCTCACTGCTTACAACAACGTTGATATGCGTAACGACTGTATGCTTGCAATAGTTGACATATTGTACAAGCACATTCCTTTCAGCAATCCGAATGCCAAACGCACATTCGATTCCGATTTATCAACAATCGGAAATTACATACAGAAAAACTACCTTGAAATCAAAGGACTTGACGCTCTTTCGGAGCATTTCGGTATAACAAAAGCCATCTTTGCCGTGTATTCAAAGAACACACAGGCATTACGATTACTCACTATATAAATGCGCTCAAAATTCAACGCGCATGTCTGCTTTATGCGAGTCAAAAAATTCCGATACACGACATTTATAAAATGTGCGGTTACGACAACAGTCAGTATTTTAACCGCATATTTAAGAAAATAAAAGAAGTCACTCCCTAATCAATTCAGGCAACAAAGCCGTGCGATAAAGATGTGGAAATATTAATAAAAAACAGAAAGGATTAATTTTATGAAAGAATTGATAAACGCAAACGATAAATACAAAATGAATTGGATTGAGGGAAACACCGAGTGGGGTACGGTTAAATGCCCTAAAGGCATTTCCGTAAAAAAGACTTCCTCTCAATCAGGCGATATAATCACAGAGCGATACACGTTCACGAACACCACCGACAAGGACATTTTTACGTCACTGAAAGATATTTCGATATACACACCTTTTAATGATGATTACACCTGCGGTGCTAAAGCGTGTATGACGACAAAATGTCACACACATATTTGGTGTGGCGAAAATATTTCGTATGTTATGTGTCTTAGAATGGGTGGCGAAGCTCCACACCTCGGACTTGTGCTGACCGATGGAAGTCTTTCAGGTTACAGTGTCGAGCGTGATTTTGAAAAAATCAGCAACGACAGAGGTGATTTTATTCTTCACCCGTCACCTGTCGCACTTGTGCCGAATGAAAGTTTTACGATTGAATGGAAATTATTTTGGCATAACGACAAGAACGATTTTTACAGCAAAGTTAATCAACTATGCAATCGCTTTATCAATGTTTCGGCTGAAAATTTCGTACTGTTCAGCGGTGAAAATATCGATATAACCGTTTCACCTAACTTTGATTTTTCTGAGGTGCAAATCAAAAGAAAATAACAAATCTGTTGACTACAAAATCGAAAACAATGAAATTGTCATTTCAACAAAAGCCGATACACCGAGAAAGTATTCATATTCGATAAATATTGACGATGTTGTTACTCACTGCAACATTTTGGTCTTGCCTTGTCTTGATGAACTTGCTAAAAACAGATGTCATTTTATCGCTGAAAATCAGCAATACAACAATCCGAAAAGCAAGCTTGACGGTGCATATCTTATCTATGACAATGAGGAAAAGCATATATATTATAATCGTGAATACGACTTTAACGGAGGTCGTGAGCGTGTCGGTATGGGAGTGCTTATTGCAAAATATCTGCAAAATCACGATGACGAAGTGCTTTTAAATAGTCTTAAAAAAGTACATAAAATACGTACAAAACAACCTTGTTTGTATCGAAACAGGCGAGGTGTTCAATGACTACAATTACGATAATTCCTTTACCCGCCTTTACAATTATCCGTGGTTCAGCTTGTTTTATATTGAACTTTACAAATTGTTTGGGGACAAAAATATGCTTGAAATTGCGTATAAGATTATGTTGTTTTTTACAATCAAGGCGGTGAGCATTTTTATGCTATTGAAGTGCCGATTGTAAAACTTGTTGAGTGTTTAAGAGAAAGCGGTATGACTGATATGGCGGATAATATGATTGCGTGGTTTAAAAAACATGCCGATTATATCGCCGAAACAGCACTTGATTATCCCGCACATGAAGTAAATTATGAGCAGAGCATAGTCGCACCGGCGACGAACATTTTTACTTCAAACATATATTGTTACAAATGAGAATAAGTATCTTGACGCCGCAAAAATTCAACTTGATGTACTCGAACTTTTTAACGGCTTACAGCCCGACTGTCATTTGTACGAAACCGCCATACGTCATTGGGACGGTTATTGGTTCGGCAAATGTCGACTGTACGGCGATACTTTCCCACATTATTGGAGTGCGCTTACAGGTAATGCGTATAGCGATTACGGCGATATTATAGGCTCAAACGAGTATAAAAAAAGAGCGGATTATTCTCACCGCTCCGTGCTTAGTCTGCTGAACTCCGACGGTACCGCCACTTGTGCATACGTCTACCCTACCTCGATAAACGGTATATCCGCAAACTACGCCGACCCATATGCAAACGATCAAGATTGGGGATTGTATTTTAACATAAAATAGTAAAAAGCTATGGCTAAGCCATAGCTTTACTTTTTTACTTTTTCTGAAATACAATTTTCTAAAATAGTACACGCAAATTACAGAAATTCGCCTATCGGCATTGACCGCCTCCGTTTAGTACAATTTCAGATAGTCCTATTTTGTACTATTGTAGCACAATATTTTTGCCATTGTCAAGTGAAAGATAATAAAAAATTCAGCTCCGTATTAACGGAGCTGAATTTTATTTTCAAATTTTACATTCTGTTGATATCTATTACGACTATTATAACCGTAACTATCATCGCCAATAACTTTACCATTATCTGTTCTCCATGTCCCGTCCCTTACAGGGGTCATTCGTTTTTTAATTTGCACTTGCAAAGGTCACAAATGAAAAAAGTTGAGCAATTAAGTTTCCGTCCCTTACAGGGGTTATTCGTTTTTAATGCACGAAAAGAGATACGAAAGAATGGGAAGCTGATAGTTTCCGTCCTTACAGGGGGTTATTCGTTTTTTAATAAATGTTGACAAAAAAATTAAAATTTTTGAGCTGATGAAAGTTTCCGTCCCTTACAGGGGTTATTCGTTTTTTAATGAATTCCAACCGGACAAAATCAAAATAGCTGTTAAGTTTCCGTCCCTTACAGGGGTTATTCGTTTTTAATAGAAATACTACTCATTTCTTAACGGCATTTCTATTGTACATTAAGTTTCCGTCCCTTACAGGGGTTATTCGTTTTTTTAATCGGGATTGTTGGCGGTGAATGGCAAATAGATATTGCAGAGTTTCCGTCCTTACAGGGGTTATTCGTTTTTTTAATCGGGATTGTTGGCGGTGAATGGCAAATAGATATTGCAGAGTTTCCGTCCCTTCAGGGTTATTCGTTTTTAATATTGAATACGGGTATATTTGATAGGTATACGCCTATATATAAGTTTCCGTCCCTTACAGGTTATTCGTTTTTTAATCGTGCTATATATTACGTTCGAAAATTCATTGTTAAAGTTTCCGTCCCTTACAGGGGTTATTCGTTTTTAATGAAAAAAACATAGTTATAATATTTATGACGCAGTTTCCGTCCCTTACAGGGGTTATTCGTTTTAATCAGGAAATATAAAAAGTATAAATGGTTTAAATAGTATATCGGGTTTCCGTCCCTTACAGGGGTTATTCGTTTTTAATAAATTCAAAAATTTAAACGTATCAATAAATAATGTAGAGTTTCCGTCCCTTACAGGGGTTATTCGTTTTTTAATTGAAAACGTAAAGGCGAAAAGTTAGGAAGTTAACAACAAGTTTCCGTCCCGCGCCCCACAGGGGTTATTCGTTTTTAATGGTGAGTAAATATGGATTTTAAACGTTTTAAAAATATAAGTTTCCGTCCCCTTACAGGGGTTATTCGTTTTTAATACTGTACTTTACATATAACTTTATATGCGGTTCAAAAATGTTTCCGTCCCTTACAGGGGTTATTCGTTTTTAATTATCCTAAAATATGCAGAATACAGCGATTAAAACAATTATATCGGTTTCCGTCCCTTACAGGGGTTATTCGTTTTTAATTGCGTTGATATTACAGATGTTACGTCAATATACCATATAGGGTTTCCGTCCCTTACAGGGGTTATTCATTTTTTAATTTAGGTGTGAAACCGCAATGAACACTACGGAAGAAATAGTTTCCGTCCCTTACAGGGGTTATTCGTTTTTTAATCTTCGTAAATTTAAAATCTGAATGTCAATATAAAAAATATTGAGTTTCCGTCCCTTACAGGGGTTATTCGTTTTTTAATCTACCCTCAAAGCCCGCATGGCTACTGGGCTCAAAATACGTTTTGCGGGGCAAAATTATTTTTTGATTGAAACTACTGATTTACATTATTCACACCTGCGAAAAACGTAGGTTTTACCTTGCTTTTCAGCTTTGCGGCTGAAAATATACATTAAATGGTTAAAGCTATGAATAACATATTAATATTATAGCATAATTTTAATATATTTTCAAGTATTTTATAGTTACTTATTTTTATATAATTATCACTTCTTCAACTTCGGGAATATCAACATTCCCCATGTTTTCACCTCTCCGTTACCACTTATCCTGTAAACTCTTACATTATCCTCGTCTGCAATATGATATACAACTTTTGAAATCAAATCTTCATACTTATTTTTACTCAATTTGCCTTCAAAACAGACCGTTGAACACGCAAAGCATATCGTGATGCAAACTTAACAAAAAAATTCCGACGTCGCTTATTATCGTATATATCGTAACATATAACAACAAAGTACCGTCTTTCAATCATCTCGTCGCTTGTTTCAAATAAATAATCCATAAACTCAGCACTCCTATATAAAAATCTATCTTATATAGATAGGTTCATACAATGTATAATCTTCTTCATCTATGGCTTTGGCAAGTTTAGAGGCTTGTATCCACAAGGCTTTTTCTGAAACTTACTTTCTCATCTCCATAATTCAAATATCCTGTACTTGTTCTTAGTTTTGTTTCATATTTCTTCAAAATATTTTAAATGTTTTATCATCAAGAAACACACCGTTTTCTTCTCTCCTAAAACCGTTCTTTTTCAACTTCATAACCGTTTATAAGGCTCATAACCATCAGATCTATAAGAACGCTTCGCCATTCTTCCATCATATCACTTGCCACTGTCGGATGTCTTTCTCTGTCTTGATGTAAAATCCTGCGTAGACATTTAAACCTTTACCCTCAACAGCACCGTATATTTCGTTCATCAGCATTGCATATCCCAAACTAATCATCGAATTTAAATTCATCTTTAGGCGGTCGTCTGCTACGACCGCAAAACCCAAATTCAGGAAGGATACATTTTGACAATCCCATAAAATAATGGCGTGCAGCTATTCCCTCATATCCCATAATCTGCGAAACAGAAGTACATTTATCTATATTTTTGCAGCAAGTTTCATTTGCTCTATTATATGCTGCACTTCTTCTTTTTTTCTGTCGGTGCATATCTCATTAAAACAACTCTTTGATTGTGTACTTTCGCATTTATTATTCGCTTAGATAATTCCAAACTGAATTCCGTTTCTCCGCTCAGTTTAAATTGCTTTCTCTGACGGATTATATTACAGTTTTCATTTGACATTATTCTGCCGAAATAATTGCCTGTTTTTGAATACAATGTAACCGAATTTTGTTCTTCATAAACATCTGCATTGCCGGAACGGTTATTTTTATATTTCCAAATAATGAAACGTATTCTATTGTTTCAATCGGTATAATTCTACGCATACCGTCAGGGTTTTGTTACAACACAATGACCGCCATCTGTTAATTTCCCTTCCGAACCTTGTTCATTAATGTATATATAACTCATAATTGTTCCTTTTCCGGCATCACAGAAAAGTCTATGCCAATTCAATCTGACACTTACCCATTTCATACATTTTACCGTTGGCATCTTGTGCATTTTGCATATGCGGTGAAATATCTCTGTCTTTTTCGTGTTTGTGTTTATACGGAGTTGTCTTTTTCAACAAATCACGGGTAAAATCAATGCCGTCATACTCTTTTTCTTCGTCAAAAGAATATAAGACACCGTTTTGAAAATACCCTGCTCCGCCGCCCAAAAACATAGAATTATCAATTTCTTCAACATTTTTAAACGGATACATCATCAGCTTATAATAATTATTTGAATAGTTTTCTATATATTTTAACAGCGTTTCAATGTCAAATCAAGTACACTGCTGTCGATTGTCAAATCAAATTCAATATCAACATTTGGGCGTATGCACTCACGCATTGTATTTATTGTCTTTTCTTTCCGTTCGGACTTACATCGATTTTTTGACACAGCACAATATTGTCAAGCGAAACAGGTTTACTATCCCCGACAATCAATCCACGCATTATACTTACGTCTTTTTTCTTCGATATTTTTTTAGTCAAATAATTCTTTTCCAAAATATCCGATATTCTCCCTAAATTTCTTTGATACTTCTTCCGTCCGACGTTTTCGCCTCGTACTTTGCGTCTTTTTTATTTCTTGCAGTTTTCTGTTATTTTTGGTGTATCATGAATCATATTTCCACAAAATCACCGTTCTGAGCATACCTTTGATACTGCTGTCCGGAATATACGGCTCGTTATACGCATTTTTTACGCACAACGACACATTTTTCAAACTACGTTTATCATCAATATTTTCTACACCCTTTAATACATAAGCCGTAATATCATCATAATTTCGTATGCCGTGTTTTTCAAGAAAATCTTAAGTTTAATTCTCGGATCATCATTTTGCAAAAAGTCATATACTTGTCCGTCAAATTTTTATCCGCGATAAATTTCAAGAATTTCGGTACATCAATCACATATATCTTATTATTTGCAAATATGTATTGTTTCTTTGTAACCTCTTTACCTGAGCCTATATAAAGAGGTGCTAAAGTTTTGAGTTTCATTTTATAATGTTTTAAATAACTTTCCATTTTTCCTCTCCTATAATCCCAACAAAATCGGTTTACCGTATTTATATATCGGATGTGCTTTTAGTATTGCCACATCAAACACATCACCGTCAAATTTCTTTTTAAAAACCGCCCCCGACGCAAACATATAAAAATCACGTTTTTTCAGTTGTGTATCGGAATATGTGCTTGACTGCACAAATCCGCCGCGTTTTGTCAGTTTATACACCGCACCGTCAAGCACACTGCTAAGTTCGTCATCAGACGGCATACACATTGATATAGTCATAATTCTCGCAGTTATCAGCTTCAAGCATTTTTTCCAGACTTGACGGAATATCTGCTATTCTGCATTCAAACCGACCGTATCCCGCTGTTCTTTACCGCCTATCCCAGAATACTGCAACGAATCCATTATATCAAAAATCAAATCTTCTGCGTCCTCATTTTCTGCTGCAAAACAACATACAATCCGCAATTTTTCATTAAACTTATACACTCTTACAGAATACAAGTCATTGTCCTCATCATTATTCTTCAATGCAACCTTTGATAAAGAGTATCTTCTCCGAAACTTGAAAAAATCATTATTTAAGCTTGTCGGTTCGGCATTTCCGGAAAGGTATGTTTCCATATACTGAACAGGAATATATGCAAGTTTTTAAATTTTTTTCAATGCCGAATCCTTGTCCGTTCCCTCAATCCTTATCATCGGTTTCGGCAAATACATTGTATCTCCGATATACGGCATTGCGTCCGAAATTTTAATTGATTATCCTTAGCCATTTGCACAAACAGATTAAGTTTTTCTTTCTCCGCCCATATTAAGCGCCTCAATGCACATAGCCGAAAACAGAGTATCGGAATGAATAACTTTTTTCCGTACTTGATAAATTTCCTGTTCCGATATGTATACCGTTGGGGAACGACAATTTATAAATTATTACCTCATATACTATTCCTCCAAAATCCCTTGCACTTATCCATCACATCATCAGCCACATCACCGAAAACATTGTTTACTTCAACATTATTAAATTTAATTTTTCCGTATCCTCTTGTACCGTGACCGCCTATATAATCATATTCAAGCAATTTTAAACCGTTTTTAATTGCCTTGAAATCTTCCTCAATCTGCATTTCATTAAGCTGTGCATCACTGTTAATATTATAGATAATCGAAATATTGAATTTGCACCCCGGAATAACTCTTTCGATTTGTCTTGGATTTGCTTCAGACGTCAAACGCTTGATTGTATTTTCAAACTTAACTTCAGTCGGTCTGCTGACACCTCTGCTCTTTACTTCATCGATGTTACTTAAAAAAGACTGTCCGAAAATTGTAATCTCGCATTTCTGTATTCTTTTTTTATCAGCCGAACCGAATAATCTCTGTACAATCTCGGGATCATTCTTAACTTCTACCGGCATATAATTTTCGCTGTACTGACGCGACATAAGAGTTCTCATTTTACCTTTCAATGAACCCGGAATCATCGGCAAACGGCTTATTACGTCACGAACAACAGGCGAATCTATTGCACCGATTGCGGCAAATTCATTTGTACCGCCGATGCATACCTGTCAACACTTCTAATTCTGATGTTATTTCTATTTTACTAATCATTTTATTCATCCTTTCCGCCGTAAAATCTGTGATAAGCCACCAATGCTTCCATATATCGTTCCATCTCAATAAATTTCTTCTTACTCGTTCCGATTTGGTCGATTTTATTTAGAATTTTGGATTCATTTATAAATCTTCTTACCGATCCGTCTTTTTATCATCTCTGCCATATTCATATACAAACTGTACTTTCAAATACTGAATACGGTCAACAATATCTTGAGGCAACTCCTCGCCTTCCACTCTGACAACATCATTATATATATCAGACATTCCGGATAATAATCCTCTTATTTTTGAAGTTGTTATTTTTTATCTCTTGTCGAATACCAGTCTTTAAATACCTTTTCCGCATCTTCTACATATCCCATTATCTATCACTCCTCACTTTTCTCTCTCGTTTCATATACATACAGATAAATTGCCATAATAAGCTGTAATCTGTCTTCTTTATTTATCGCCCAATTATACATTTGTCTTGAAAATGCTTTATATTTTCTTTTTTATACGTTCATCAGCGTCACGTTCAGGCTCTATCCTTGACAACAAATACGCATATCGTGCAATATTTATTTTGTCGGTTGTATTTCTCAAATAATTCAGTAAATTGTACAACAGATTTTTACCATGCTCCGCTTGACCGACAAAATACTCCTCAAGACATTTTTTCTTTTCACCGATAACTTTATTTTTAAGTTCATCCCATTCAAATGTATACTTTTCATTCTCTGTGTTATTTACACTGAGAAGTGTTATTTTATTTCTGCCGCTTGACTTTGATTTACTTTCAAGGTCACCGCTTTCATACGCCATTGACGCAACGGGATATGACGGATTGTATATTCCGATACCTACCGAAATTGTAAGCGTATTTTGCGTGAATTTATGCAATGCCTCATTCAAAATCATTGCCGCCTTAATAGCGTCCGACCATGCACAAACAAGGAATATATCGTCACCGCCCGAATATACAATCAGACCGTTTATATCATTTTCTTCTAACAATTTATTGATGTGTTTCTTGAAGAATATTGATAGTTTTCTTGAAAACACTGCAGTTCTTGACAATGATACACGTTCTTTATCAAAACCGCTTACAAACGCTTTACCCAAATTATCCACGTCACCTCTGATTATGCCTACTCGTTCAATGCCCTCCGACTTTTGAGCAAGTTTTTAAATTCCTTATCTGTATGATAGTCACCTACCCATAATTTCGTTGATAAATTACGTCCTGTATACATCTTATTTTTGCTGTAACTGCGTTCGTATAATTCATCTGTTATCCACTTTGTTTTTAACGTATCCGCACTTGTTGCAATAAGAGATTGTCCGAACGGCAACGTCAAACCGCTGTCGGTATTTAAAACAACAAAGAAATCCTTTTCCAAAATATCATCAGACATATCAATAAGTTTCTGACACATTCCGCAAACATCATTTTCAATATAGGTATCGGAACGCTTGCATATTCTGCACTCTCTTTCACCGTCTTGATGATGATTATTGTTCATAGTCAAAATCTGCTCGGCTGTGTATCTGTTTCCCTTTTTGTCCGATAAAATTTTAGACACATTTCGAAAATATCTTCATATGTACCGTTACTGTTCATTAAATCATCTGCACTGCATTCTGTATATGTCTGCAACATACAAAAGCTGTTTTAAAATTATTGATAAACCAATGATTTATTTCAGAATTAATTTCATCTAAAGCAGATTTGTTTTACTTGTATTTGCAAGCAAAATATATCCGTGACCGCCGCCCGAATATATCAGATTTGCTCTTGAATATTCAAGTCGTTTTAAAATCGTATCAATCAAATGTTCGCATAACATTTCAAGATAAAAAGACCTTGAACGCAATAATTTCAAAGAACCCTTTGCACTTATCGTAAATAAAATCCTGAATACCCGATATCAAACGAATACATCAAAAACGCTTTTTTAGAATAGAACTGTTTGCTGTTGTTGTATAACTCATCTTTATAATTTGTTATACCCTCTTGTTCCAAATAATCTATAATACAGCTGCCGACTGCCGCGGTGATTTTGCAATGGTCGTATAAAGAAATATCTGCGATTTCGTTTTTGCTCGTTGATGACGGAACAAACGAACAATCAGCCTCCATCACTTCAAACAATTTTATATATTTTGAATTATTTTCATCTATCCCTTTAAACAATCCGCAATATCATCACATATTTTCTTATATATCTCTTTAGAAAAAGAGATTTCATTTTCAATCGGATAATTAATTCCGTTTTCCATAGTTTGCGGTTTGTATTTGTAATGCTGATTATTTCCGTTCAAAATATTGAATACGGATTCCAACTGCATATCCATATCAAAGCCTTTGATTTTCGTCCACTTTTCTTCTGTCCGCACCCGACGCAATATTGTCCGCAATGTATGTTATATAAGCAAGAGAATTATCGGCAATCGAAGAATTTTGTATCATATTCTTGTGATGATACTTTACTTGTTCCAAAATTTCCGTATCTTTTATTCCGACGGTATCCTTCAAAAATTCATATCCCGAAATACTGTGATTTTTACTTTATCTCCGCGATATGCCGGTTTTCCTATATCGTGTAATAAAGCGCCTGCGGTAACTTTCAATTTACTTTCTTGCAATTTTTCTCACCTCATCTGTCTTAACCGCACCCATTCCCAAGGCGGTTTTTATTCCTGTTCCCGAATACTCCGCAAATGTCAGTAACAGCTTAACTATTTGCGCCATTTGCTGTGTTCCGTGTATTTTTGATACAAATATTACCGATATATGACGGAATTTTTATTGACTCCAAATGATATACCGTGCTTTTAAATTGTAACCGATAATTTCCGTATTATCTATAAGACTTTCTAACATATCTTCATCATATATACTGAACTCGGTCGAAAACGAATCGAATTTTCTGATTAAATTCTTATATATCGCCTCAATGTTTGGGAACAATGTATTTTTTCATCAATTTTGAAACTTGTGGGTGATAAAAAATTCACCTTAAATATTTTTGCACTGTCCGAGAAATATGTACTGTCTATCAAATTTTTTGTACGTTATGGTCTGCATATTTTTCGATATGACTTCAAATGTCTTGTTTTTGTTTTTAATCTCCACTTTGTCAAGCCGATTCATCAGAATATCGTTAAATATCTCACTGCTCTCCCTGTCCAGGCAATTTACAATCCACTTAAATTCATCGTCACGTTTAAATATGCTTTGCGAAAACGGTTTTAAATGATTTTCGTGTAAATAATCTCCGTAATCTCTGCTTACCATTTCCATTAACGCACCGTGAAAAAGTGACCCCATATTTCTGTTTATGTCATTTTCGCTGTCTTTTAAGGTTATTTCAAACTTTGATAACATTCATTTCACCGTACCCCTTTTACTGTTTGTAAATTTAATCACCATTTTATATATACCACTTTTTTTCTACTTTTTAAACATTTTCTGCATTTTATTTCTAATTTTTAAAAAATTACCTTGAACGCAAATCCGTTCAAGGTATTCGTGAAATTGTCTTGTCGTCCCTTACAGGGGTTATTCGTTTTTTTTAATTTAATAAATTCAATACAAGCATTGTCTGAAATTAAAGTTTCCCGTCCCTTACAGGGGTTATTCGTTTTTAATTAAAAATGTATAATCTGCGGTGGCGAATTTAAAACATCAGTTTCCGTCTTACAGGGTTATTCGTTTTTAATCAAGTACAATTAGCAAATGGAAAACGGAACGATAACGTTTCCGTCCCTTACAAGGGGTATTTGTTTTAATGCGAGCAGTTTTACAGAAAAAGCGGAAATGAAAGAAACGTTTCCGTCCCTTACAGGGTTATTCGTTTTTAATGTCAATACGGTGAGGATTTTGCAACAATCGGTGATGAGTTTCCGTCCCTTACAGGGGTTATTCGTTTTTTAATGCAGAAGCAATCGAACTATACAAAGATTTTCTAATTGAAGTTTCCGTCCCTTACAGGGTTATTCGTTTTTTAATCTGAAAATCATATTTGCGGTATGACTATACAAAAAAAGTTTCCGTCCCTTTAGGGGTTATTCGTTTTTTAATGATGTGTGTAAGTAAGTATTTAGATATAGTATTTAAAGATGAGTTCCGTCCTTACAGGGGTTATTCGTTTTTAATCTGGAGGAATTGACACAGGTTACGATAACACAACCGAACGAAGCAATG
>VOFB01002129.1_pt1 | contig 17174 bp, 30 predicted proteins | sample 5384141 | NCBI WGS metagenome assembly VOFB01 (sample SAMN12384721, study PRJNA508395) | human gut metagenome | isolation source: healthy gut A | host: Homo sapiens | reverse complement strand
TGTTAGCACTTCAGATTACGTATTGCTGCAGGAACAGGACGATAGCGCACGGTGACGCAGATATATGTACTTTTGGGACAAATGTCCCAAAGCTGGTTTCAGGAGGCTCCCAACAAGCGTTTGCAGCCCGCCGGGATGCAAAAATAGCAATGTAATTTACATAGCGCCTTGCGTTAGTGCGTACCCGGAAACTTGAAAAAACGACGCGCCGTTTCTTACGCTCCTCCGTTTCACGGTTTTCTGATTGCATTGATAATACCCTCAACGAGCCGCAGTTCGCTTTCGTTTAGATTAGGTTGAATGTTGATCCGCTTCTTTGCGGCTTCATCGGCTCATATCAGGGGTAGAGTATTCATCTGCGGTCGAACATGGTTTGCCAGTTCGGATGAAAAATATCTAAGCTCGGATGTTGACCGTCTGTTTTCATTAATTTTTATTGAGTACAGTGTCCCGCCCGATGATGTCAACCAATTGCTCCTGTGTCATGCCTTTCTTCTCGCGGGCTTTCTTGATTTGAAGCCCCATCGGACGAAAATCAAATTTACGTTCGCTTTTTTCTCGTTCTTCATGTCTATCTCATTTTATTCAGATGATAAACTGAACTTGATTTACATTTCATTCGTACTCATTTTCATTTCATGGCACACAGTTGAACTTGTGTGCAATGATAAAATAACATGAAAAAATATCTCAACTCTATCATTTCGCTTGCTGCATTCTGGCGTTAGAGCGATGATAACTCTTAACAAAATCTGGAGAGGTCCAATCAATGTTAATATTGACCAGAAGAAATTTGGCGTTATCTTCTTCATAAAGAAAAGGAATCACTCAAAAGGATTGTCAGAACAACTCACCAGCCATATCTACGATAAGGCTGTATAGCAAATAGAGCAGAGTTCACTTAGATAAGGCCACACCATTTCCCCACGCTGACTTTTGCTCAGCCATTACAACCGGAGGGCTGGATAACAGAGAAAAGGCAAAATATGCGCTTATGGGCGACGCCTTTTTCTTAATGGGGGGATTTCAAGGGGCAACGCTGCCATTTGCTGTGACTTTAGGAAGCAAGGTGTAGTGTGTTATACGCTCTGTCGGCGTTGCCATCAAAATCTGACCGAAGGGGAGGGCGAAAGGCAGGAAAACAGGAGCGCTGTCTGCTGTGGCGTGGAGCCGCAGAAAGCTGGGTCTGTTTTCATCGAACAGGGCGTATATGAAAGCTATTCTACGCTCAACTTGTGGTCAAAGTGTCCCCGAGTTTGTGGCTTTACTCCCGGAAAAGTAACAGGACAGCAGGTAACCGTCAAGGCTGAAATGAACGAGTTTACCAAACAAACCACCAACCGTCCCACTGAATGGGGACAAGGCGGCCAATCCTCAAGTGCATTACGCTTTCTGATTTTGAGTGTTCAGTTTCCAAAATTGAATAATCAAAATAAATTTTTCGATTGAAAAAATTTTATTTGTTATCATCTTCAATGCCATATTTTTCTTTGCTGAATCCATAATTACTGATTTTTTCATCATAGTGGATACTGGTAATCATTTCGGCATGCCACTTCTGACAAAACCTCGGGACAATACCCTTAAGCACATTGTTCAAAGGATTTATATGGGATAGGAATCCATATTATAAGTGGACATAAGTCGTTCCCAATTCCTCTGGGACATATTGCTTCATAAATTTATAGTTTTTTCCCAAGCAATGAAATCCCTGTTTGATACCAATCAGCCAGGAAATCATGCGAAGCTTAATTCTTTTCCGTACTATATCATTCATATGGTCAATATAAAAAGAATTTCTTTACTGGCATAAGCCCTTTACTACATATATGTTGTAGTATTCCAAAATTTCATTACAATCATCAAACAATTTAGTGAAGCTTCTGCAAGTGGTAGTCTATATCCGTTGGTATTGGCGGCTTTACGATACGGTTGTCTTTATCAACAGTAACTTTACCGCAGTTTATCCATGTAAAATACTCGTCTATCAGTTCCAGCGGCAGCAAAGTTAAATCTATCTTAACATCATCAGTAAACACAGCATTAAATACAATCACTTTTCTACGGCTGGAAATAATTCCATATCTTCCGGCTTTTGCAGAATCAACCTCGCAAAATAATATTTCATCATCACTTATGACTGTCCATATCCGTAACAAAAAAAGTAATATCAAATCCTGAAATATGGGCCCGGAATATTTGTGTTGTTCTAGATCGCTTCAAAGTAACCATGCGAATGCGTTTGTCTGTTTTTGCAAGTCAAAACAATATCATAAACTATAATCTCATTTTTTATCTCCTCTGAAATGATTGTGGAAACCATTTGGGCTTTTATATAATGAGATTGCCTTGCTGAACTAGGCAGGACTGTCAGCAGCATGAAATGCACTTAGTTCATCTTGACCATTGACTAAACTTTTTATGCCCTTGTAGTTTTTCTATTCTTTCAGAATTGTTTAAGAATTTTTCAAATAGTATTCATTCAATATATCTGCTAGGCTTTGGATTTTCTTCTGACACTTATGGCCTCTTATTCTCAATAATTTTTCAATTCTGCCTTCTAATACTTTGGCAATAAGCTAATCCGCTTGTTTCATATTTGCACCTCTTCTATAAAGATTAAGTGGGGCACTTAATGTTTTTCACCTATCTGTAATCTAAATTCTTCATGGTATTCTAATTATGCCTGCAGTTTAAAATAGATTTTGGTAAAATCTGAAAATTATATTTTGAAAACTAAATGCTACTTTCGGGACTTACTATAGCTTCTTCGCCAACTTCTACTGAACAGTCGGAGGTTTCCTTGTCCATCGGTGCAAGCTGTCCGATCTGTCCGGTTATCATCGCTGTTACATCGTCAATGGAAAGCGGGTTTGCTTCTGCTCCGACAGTGCGTCCCGCATGGCTTGGAACATAGCGGCGGTCACAGCTTCCCCCGGCTGTTCTCCGTTATCAATGTCTTTCTTAATATCCCGCAGGATAGCAAGGAACACATTTTTGATTTTTTCAATCTCCGCTTCATGCTCCCCCATCTTCTGAGCGTTCAAAAACTGTAAATCCTGCTTTGCTTCCGCCCGGTGTTCCGGGTGTTCTTTCATCAAGTCGGACAGGGAAGCCGTTGCCATCTCGATAAGCTGGTTACGCGCCATAATCCCCCTCGCCGCCGTGTCCTGAAAAAATAAATCCGTATCAAATCTATCAGCTTGGGGAAATTCCTGTGTTCCAGTAAGCGATTGAGTATTTGCACATCAACAGCACCCGTCACAAGCCCCCTCACGGCTCCCTCTGACAAACCTAATTCAGAAATATCGTAACTTTTACGGACGCTCACGGTGGACAAGCCCAGTATATAGTCTGTCGATACCTTAAATTCCTTTGCCACTCCTATGAGAATATCACTGCTGACCGTTCTCGTCTCGCTGCTGACAATGCAGCTCAACTGGGAAGCGGAAACGCCTATCTTCTCTGCAAGTTCCTTTTTGTGTGATATGGTTCCCGTTGCATAAATCGGAAATCCGCTGTCCGGGTGTTCCGGGTAAAGCCATAGATACGCACCTACTCCACATACTTCCATTATACAGAATGATTGCAAAATGCAATTACCAAAGTGTAAACTTCATCAAAATGCAATTCTCGCAATATTCCGGGATTGCATTTTTTTCGTGTAGACTTAGGGTAGTTCATCGATGGACAGCACCTTGGAAACAGAATGACCGTCCGAAAAGGGATACCCCGGCTGGGGAAGCACCGCAGGAGCCGGACTTCGGGACAAAATGTCCCGAAGTTGCGGGAGCGTGCCAACGCCGGAACACGCCGCAGGAATGGGGCAGGAAACCTTTTCGGGGAGAACGGCAACGGAAAAGCAAAATGGAGGGAACGCATGAGATAACCCCTATAAAGACTTGCCGCCGCTGGAACGCAGGCCGGACGGTTTCCTTTACCGCATGACACCGGCGCAGAGGAAACAGGCGGCCAGCCTGATACGCCGGGGAGTGCTGTTGCTGTGAGGACGGCAACTGCATTGCCCTTGCCGATGGGGACACCTGCACCTGCCCGCAGACGGTTTCTTTCTCGGTCTGCTGTAAGTGGTTCCGCTGGGCGGTTTTGCCGCTGGACGGAACGCTGGAAGCGGAGATTTTCCGGGATAAGGACTTGAAACGCTGTGCGGTCTGCGGCGGCGTGTTCGTCCCGAAGTCCAACCGGGCAAAATACTGCCCGGACTGCGCCGCCAGAGTTCACAGGCGGCAGAAAACAGAAAGTGAACGGAAAAGGAGGTGTGCTGTGGACAGTTAAGTTGTCCCGGAAGAACGGCTGGGCGGACGAGTACGGGCGGGTCTACCTGTACTACCCCATCTGCGAGGTGGTCGCTTTGCTCCGCTGCGGGCGGCAGAAAGGCGGTCAACACCCTGCGAGAACTGCAATATGCCGGATTGGTGGAGATCAGAAACAGGGGCTGTGGAAAACCCAACCGCATTTATCCAAAATCCTATGAGGCGGTTCCAAACACCGACTTCAAGAAATCCGGCTATGGTACGCCGGAGGGCTGAAAACCGTACTTGGCGAGTACGAAAATCAATCCTCTTGAAGTACGGAAATCTGACGGTATATAGAAATACAAAGATAAAAAAAGGATTGATTTATATTCTATCCATTCCAATCCTATCCGAGCTAATTCCTGCAGGATTTTCCCTGTGGAAAACCCGCGGAAAAGAATGGAATGGGGAAAGGAGCAGAATGGCACAACACGCAATTCTGCGATTTGAGAAGCACAAGGGCCACCCGGCAGGGCCGCTGGAAGCCCACCACGAACGGCAAAAGGAGCAATACGCCAGCAACCCCGACATTGACACCAGCCGGAGCAAATACAACTTCCATATCGTCAAGCCGGAGGGACGCTATTACCATTTCATTCAGAGCCGCATTGAACAGGCCGGATGCCGCACCCGCAAGGACAGCACTCGGTTTGTCGATACGCTGATAACCGCCAGCCCGGAGTTTTTCAAGAAAAAATCCCCAAAGGAGATACAGGCGTTTTTCCAGAGGGCGGCTGATTTCTTAATCGGGCGGGTAGGGAAAGAAAATATCGTGTCGGCGGTGGTACACATGGACGAGAAAACGCCCCACCTGCATTTGGTCTTTGTCCCGCTGACAGAGGACAACCGCCTGTGTGCAAAGGAGATTATTGGGAACAGAGCCAACCTCACAAAATGGCAGGACGATTTTCACGCCTATATGGTGGAGAAATATCCCGACTTGGAGCGTGGGGAAAGTGCCAGCAAGACAGGCAGGAAGCATATCCCCACCCGTTTGTTCAAGCAGGCGGTCAATCTCTCAAAACAGGCAAGAACCATTGAAGCCACGCTGGACGGCATTAACCCGCTGAATGCCGGAAAGAAAAAAGAGGAAGCCCTCTCCATGCTGAAAAGAGTGGTTCCCACAGATGGGGAATTTCTCCGGGCAGTTGAAAAATACAAGGTCACAATCAATGACCTGTTAGCGGAAAATGAAAAGCTGGAAGCAAGGGCAAAAAGCCAGTGAAAAGGCAAGATGAAAGATGCGATGGAACGGGCAAAGCTGAAAAGCGAACTGGACAATTTACAGCGGCTGGTTGACCGTATCCGCCGGATATACTGGCGGAACTGAAACGGCAACAGCACACGGTAAAGGAAAGGTGATAGATATAAGCAGAAATTTTCGCCGCTCCTGTGCGGCATTGTACCCTTGAAAACTGAATATGGAGGACACTGGATGGCAAAAAGCGAAAGCGATATTTTTACACCCCGGACAGGGCAGGTCATACAAGCAGAGAACGGCACGCAGTATTTTGTATGTGGGAACAACCGTATAAAAATCTCCGAACACTTCGCCGCAGGCGGGAAGCCCCTCGGTGATCTGATTGTAGATGTGGTGCGGCATACCGCAGAAAAAGCCGCTTCAACCTGATAGCCCATCATTGATAACACGCCCACGCTTATGATATAATTGCCATAGAGCAAAAGTATTGTAAGCGTGGGTTGTTTCTTTAGAAGGAGGATTTTAACGGTGAAACAACCTTTACAATACTACGATTTACAACACGGCGCTTTATATGAGATTGAGCCGGGACGATGAAAACTATGGTGACAGCGTAAGCATTGAAACACAGCGGACAATCCTGCAACAGTACGCAAAGGAACAGGGGGGCTTCATGTAGTCGGTGAGTATGTGGACGATGGCTGGTCGGGGACGAACTTTGAACGCCCGGATTTTCAGCGCATGATGGACGATGTGGAAGCCGGAAAAGTAAACTGCATTGTCACGAAAGACCTTTCCCGTTTCGGGCGGGAACATGTGATGATGGACTACTATCTGGAATTTCTGTTCCCGGAAAAACGGGTTCGCTACATCGCCGTTGCGGAGAATGAGGACACAGAAAAGGGCTTTCCGATTTTGTCCCGTTCAAAACCTGTTCAATGAATGGTTTGCGAAGATACGAGCCGCAAGGTAAAGGCCGCTTTCAAAGCGAAGTTTGCCACAGGACAGCGTATCGGTGCCTATGCGCCCATCGGGTACAGGAAACACCGAAATCAAAAACAAGCTGATAATCGACGAGGAAACCCGCTGGATAGTGGAGAAGATTTTTGACCTTGCCATTCATGGCAGAGGGGCGGCCAGTATCACAAGAATACTGATTATGGAAAAGGTTCCCACACCGGGATTTATCAATTTCCAGCGTGACGGGACTTTTTGCAAACATCTATGCGGGTGCGCCGGAGAAAAAAAATCTACGCATGGACGATAGCCCAGGTCAAAAGCATTATGAAAGATGAAACCTATATCGGCCATACCATCCACTACCGGGAAACGAACATTTCCTTTAAGAACAAGCGGAGGGTACGCAAGCCCCAAAGTGAATGGATGCGGGTGGAGAATACGCAGGAGCCGATTATCAGCGAACAGGTTTTCCGGCAGGTACAGGAGCAGATAGCAAACCGCCGCAGGAAGTGCAAGGATGGTACAACGCAGATTTTTCCGGATTGGTAAAATGTGCGGACTGCGGCTGGTCGCTGGCCTACGGGGAGAACAGACAGAACAGCAAGCCTTACGGCCATTATCATTGTAGCAAGTACGGACAGGGCACGCCAATGCTCCATGCACTATATCCGCTATGATGTGCTTTACGCCTATGTCCTCTCCGTCTGCAATACTGGTCGGGGCTGGTACAGCATGATGAAGAACGGCTCTTAAAGCGGCTGTTAAATGCCACTGATAAGGGACAGGCCGCCGCAAGAAAGAAGCAGGCCGCCGAACTGAAAAAGGCAGAGAAGCGGAAAGCCGAGGTCGATACCCTGTTTGCCCGGATGTATGAGGACTGGGCGGCGGGGCGTATCACAGAATACAACTTCAATATGCTGTCCGGGAAGTACCAAACCGAACAGGCGGAACTGGACGAAAAAATCGGGCGGCTTCAATCCGCTATCGCCGCCGAGAGCCAGACCGTAGCAGACGCGGAAAACTGGATTGCGCTGATGAAACAGTATGTCAATCCCACGGAACTCACCGCCGAACTCTTGAACACGCTGATTGAAAAAATCCTTGTCCATGAGGCGGTCAAAACGAGGACGGAAGCCGGGAACAGGAGGTACCGAAAATCTTCTACATCAATATCTTTAACTCAAGAAAAGAAAGGAAGCACATGACGACCTTTGAGAGTTTACGCCGCGGTGCGGCTCATTCCATGCGGCAGCGTTGCGACCTACGGACAGATCGCCCCATGCCATCGGCAAACCCGCGGCCTCGCGCGTGTGGGCTGATGCGCTGCACGTCAACCCCGGAGCCGGGCGGATCCCTGTCACCGCGTTGTCGGCGCGACGGCGGTGTCGCCCGCCTTGCCTTCGGCGGCTCGAACCGACAGGTGGAGCTGCTTAAAAATCGAGGGCGTGGAGTTTATCGACGCGAGCCATGGGACATGGCGCGCTTCTGCGTGCGTGCGCTGCCGTACATCGCGGAATAGAAAAACACCCTGCCGGATAAAATGAGGCCTGCAACCGTCAGTTGCTAAATTTTCAAGCCCGCTTGGTGGACTTTTTTTCCGCAGCTTTTCGCTATGCTGGAGCCATCAAAGCAAAAGGAGAACACGAATGACGCTTGACAAAATATCGCGCGGCTGCGCACACAGAAAAATCTATCGCAGGGCGCGACCTCGCCGACGCGCTGGAGGTCAGCCGCCAGTCGGTGTCCAAGTGGGAGACGGACGCCAGCATTCCGGAGCTGGATAAGCTCCTGGCTCGCGGAGCTGTTCGGCGTGACGCTCGACGAGCTGGTGAAAGGGAGAGCGCACAGCCGGAGGCTGCGCGCGGCGAAGTGCCGGACAAGGAGAGCGCGGGAGTACCACCGCCGCCCCGCCTGCGGCGCGGCGGGAGACGCGCAGATCGTCGGCACGATCCTGCTGTGCTTCGGCGCGCTGATCGGGATACTATCATGCTCTTCGCCGGAACGCTCGCCGGCTTTATACTGGCGCTGCCGCTGTTTGTCTGCGGCACCATCTGCCTGACGGTCAGGCACCGCACGGGCCTTGCGCGTGGGTGATGTATCTGATGGTAGAGCTGTATCTGCGCTTTGCCGCAGGTGTTGTCGCCGGAAATATCTTCCAGACATTTTCGCGCTGATCCGTCTGAACAATGCGCCTTGCGATGAGCTGGTCGGTCGCACTGGCACTGCTCGCGCTGGTCGCCTGGCTCGCCTCGCTTGCACTTTGGGTGCGGTACATCGTGAATGCAGGACACGGCGACCTTAACGGCTACACTTGGAAGCTCGCGCGAGCGGTACGCTCGATTCGCTCAATAACCTTGCCCTCGTCGTGCTCCTCGTCCTCACCGCAGCGCTCTGGCGCGGCTAGCGGCAGAGCCGAAGCAAAACAAAATAAGAAAACCCCGCCTGTCGCCAGGCGGGGTTCCTTTACAGCTATTCACATAAAGGTGCAAAAGCAAAATCGGGAAGAATACGGCGGGGACATAGTTCATCACCTTGATCTTCGTCATGCCGAGCATATTGAAGCTCAGACCGATGATGAGCAGCGAGCCGACGCACTTCATCTCCGCGATGACCACATCACTGAGAAACGGCGCGATGAACGACGCACAGAGCGTGATGAGCCCCTGATAGAGAAACACCGCAACGCCCGAGAGCGCGACGCCCGCGCCCATGGTCGAGCCGTAGACGATGGAGGTGATGCCGTCGAGCGTGGACTTGGCGTAGAGCGTCGCGTGGTCGCCGGTGAGGCCGGAGTCCAGCGCGCCCATGATGGCCATGGCGCCCACGCAGAAGAGGAGCGAGGCGTTCACGAAGCCCTCGGAGATGGAGGTCTTGGACTGCTTTTTCGCAAAGCGGCGCTCCACCCAGTCGCCGAGCGCGTGGATGCGCCCGTCGAGGTCGAGCAGCTCGCCGAGGATGACGCCGAGCACCATGGAGAGGATGGCGACGAGCGTATCGCTGCCCGCGAGCACGCCGTCGAGACCGATGTAGAACACGCACAGGGCGATGCCCTTTTCAATGGCGGAGTTGAAGCGCTCGGGGATGAAGCGCCCGAGCGTCACGCCGACGAAGCAGCCGGCGAAGATGGCAAGCATATTGACAAGGCTTCCGAGCAGCATCATTTGACCTCCTCCTTTGCGCGGCGCGCGAGGTCGAGCACGGCTTCGCCGCCCATCATCAGTCCGCCGCAGCCGGGGACCCAGGTGAGGCTTGCCGGTACGCTGCGCCGCCCGGGCGGGGCGTTTCCTTCTGCTCCGTTGCGGCGGGCAGCTCGGGGAGAAGAGCACGCGCGTGTGCAGGATGCCGCGCGCCTTGAGCTCCTTTCGCATCACGCGCGCGAGCGGGCAGCCGTAGGTCTTGAGATGTCCGTGATCTGAAGCTGCGAGGGGTCGAGCTTGTTGCCCGTGCCGAGCGCGGAGAATGGGGGATGCCGCGCGTGAGCGCGGTCTCGATCAGGTCGAGCTTGCAGGGAGACAAAGGTCGATGCAGTCGAGATGTAGTCGTATTTCGCGTCGAAGAAGCGCTCACGGCCCGCGGCCTCGTAGCGTCCCACGATGGGGTGGAGGACGACCGCGGGGTTGATGTCGCGGCAGCGCGCGGCGATGGCCTCCGCCTTGCTCTGCCCAAGCGTGGAGTGCAGCGCCTCGAGCTGGCGGTTGAGGTTCGTGCGGCTGACGCTGTCGTCGTCAATGAGCGTCAGCTCGCCCACGCCCGAGCGCACCAGCGTCTCGACCGCGTAGCTGCCCACGCCGCCGAGACCGAACACGGCGACGTGGCTGCGGTGCAGAGCGTCCATGCCGTCGCGCCGAGCACCATTTCGGTGCGTAAATTGATTTTCCATAGGTATTCCTCTTGAAAAAGCAGGGACGGCAGCCTCGCCGGTCCCTGCCGCGTTGCGGATGTGCTCAGCCGACGTACTCGATGGCGTCGAGCTGCTCGGCGGTCACGCCGTCGGTGATGGCGTCATACCAGTCGTTCACGGCGCTGCTTTTGAAGCGTGTTGGTGGCCTTGTACTCCCAGTAGGAAGGGGGTTGGTCTCCACAAAGTACATCACATGGAAGCCGTAGTCGCTCTTGATGATGTCTGTCGCCGCTCTGACGGCTGGGATCAAGCTCCAATCCTCAAAAGGGCTGGACATACGCCCTTGCGCATATTGTCACAAAGACCGCCGTTGGAGGCGGTGCCGCTGTCGGTGGACTTGGTGGAGGCGAGGGGCGGCGAAATCGCTCTCGGTGGCGTCGCCGGGCCTTGAAGTCGGCAGGATCGCCTCTGCGGTCGCCTCGTCCTCAACAAGGATGTGGCGGACGGTGACGGGGTGATAGTCGTCGCGGCTGCGGGAGTGGAAGAGAACGGCGACATAACCGCTGCTCTGCTCGGCGACCGTGGTATCGCCCTCCGCGCGGTCGGCGGCAAACGCCCATGAGCATATCGCTCGTCACGCTGCGGTCGGCGTTCGTGCGGTGGGTGTAAGTGCCGTCACCGGCGCTCTCCTCAAAAGCTCTTGCCGTTCTCGTAGGCGGCGAGCACGGCCTCGGCCTTCGTTTGGCCTCCTCCCATCGCCGCGGACTTTTCCTCGTCGGTGGCATCGCTCGAAAGGCCGGTCGTGAAGGACGTACTCGATGTCCACGCTGCAATAGGCGTCGGGATCACTCGTCATAGGCGGCCTGCAGGTCGGCGGCGGAGTGGAAGGTCAGGCTGTCGGAATAGCTCTGCTGGTAGGCGCTCGCGAGTGCGTTGCGGCGGACGCAGCGGACAAAGGCCTCCTCGGTCATGTGCCGAACATCGCGGTGAGGCACTGCGCGCGGGTCGCGCCGCTGTAGGAGGCATAGGGTCGACCATGGACAGATTGCTCTGCTCGGCGGAGTCCATCTGCTCGGCGCCGTCAAAGCCGGCAGCCTCGGCAGCGTGGGCGACGGCAACGCTCTCCTTCATGTAGTCCAGCGCGGACTCCAGAAAGTAGTCGTGCCAGGTCTTACCCTCGGTGTACTGCTGCTCGCGGGCGCTCTTGCTGCTGTCGAAGCCGAAGGAGCTGCCGTTGGGCGAAGGTGTTGTAAATGCTGCCATAGTAATAAGCCACATCGTTGACGCTGAAGTCCTCTCGCCGTCGATGGTCACGGCGCTCTCCGCGCCGATGCGGGCAGTCTCCGGCCTCGTTGCTCGCCTGAATGCGGCCGGAGGCGAGCACCACGCCGAGCAGCACAAAGGCGACGATGACGGCGTATAGATGCGGAGTGGGCGGCGCTCCCTTCGCCTTCTCCTCGGCCTCGCGGGCCGCGGGGATCGACGTAGCCGGATTCGTTCAGCTCCTGACGGCCTTCTTTTTCTCTCGATGCACTCATGGTCAATGGTTTCCTTTCAAATTGCTGTTTGTGATAAAGTCTACCGCGTAGAGCGCCGGAACGACGCCGCGGGGTGGGAGAACTTACTTCGTGCCGAAAATGCGGTCGCCCGCGTCACCGGACCCGGACGATGTAGCCGTGCTCGTTTGAGGTGGTCGTCGAGCGCGCCGGCGTAGATCTCTACATCGGGATAGAGCTTCTGGATGTGCTCGATGCCCTCGGGAGCGGCGACGAGCACCAACTGAGCTGAGTTTGATAAAGCTTACAGCCGCGCTTCTTCATCTCGCCGATGGCCTCGGCAGCGCTGCCGCCGGTGGCGAGCATGGGATCGACGATCAGCACGTCGCGGGCCACGTCTTGGGCATCTGAAGTAGGGATGGGGCTCGAGCGTTTCTTCATCGCGTTTTACCGATGTGGCCCACGCGCGCGGAGGGCACCATGCGCAGCACGCCGTCGACCAGACCGAGACCGGCACCGGAGGATGGGGACGACCACGAACTTGCGGCCGGCAAGGGTGGGGGCGTCCATCTCGCAGATGGGCGTTTCAATGTGCTTGCGGTGAGCGGAAGATCGCGCGTCGCCTCGTAGGTGATGAGCATACCACTTCGCTGACCAGCCTCGCGGAAATCGCCGACGCTGGTGTTCTTGTCGCGCATGATCGTCCGTTGTGCGCCACGAGGGGATGGTCCATGATGTGTACCTTGCTGCCAAATTTCGATTCCATTGCTTCCTCCGTAAACTATATTTATTTTTGAGTTGCTTCCTGCTAATCTTGCGTTGCGCTCGCGCTCGGCCTGCGAAATGCAGGTAGACCGGTGCAAGCTCCTGCGCGCCAGCTCACCGCGTGCCGATGCTCCGCGGCTTGAGCCGACTACGGCGTTCTGACCGGGCAGCTGCGCGGAGCCAACTCGCTCCACGCCAGCATGCGAGCCGTCGCGGCAGAGCCGTCCACCGTCTCGCCAGCTCACGCTCCGCCAGCTCCGCGACCGCGATGGCGCGGTCGGGCGTGAGCGGGACGCCGCTTTTCGCTTCAAAGAGCGCGTTGTAGACCTGATCGCGCCGCGCGTCCATCGCGCAGACGAGCAGACCGTCCATGTGGGCGATTCTGCGCCATCGCCTCGAGCGTGGAAACGCCGAAGCACGGCTTGTCCGCTGCCCAGGCGAGGCCCTTGACCGTGGCGATGCCGATGCGCAGGCCCGTGAATGAGCCGGGACCGGCGGCCACGGCGACCGTAGTCTATGTCGCCGAGCGTCAGCTCGGCGTTTTTGAGCATGGCGTCCACCATCGGCATCAGCGTGCGCGAGTGGGTGAGGCCGGTGCACTGATAGGCATAGCCAGCGGCGCGCCGTTTTCGACCACTGCGGTCGAAACAGACTTCGCCGAGGTCCGAGCGAGAATTTTCATAAGCCGTCCACCCCGTGATGGTGATGACGCGCCAGCCGTCGTGCTGCGCGCCGCGCCGGAAGTCAATGCGCACGGTGGAACCGTCGAAGGCGTCCTCCGCCCGCTCGCTCCACTCGACGGCGCACACGCCGCCGCGCACGAGGTAATCCCTCCCAGCCGATGTCAAACAGCTCGTCCGACGAGCCGAGGCGGTAGAGGTCAAAGTGGAACAGGGAATATCCTCGTATTCATTGGACGATGGTGAAGGTGGGACTGGTGACGCGGCCACGGCAGCCGAGACCGCGGGCAAGCCCGCGGGTGAAGGCGGTCTTTCCCATGCCGAGCTCACCGGTAGGCGATGACGGCCCCGCGCGGCAGTTGCGGGCGACCTGCTCGCCGAGATGCTCGGTCTCCCCGCTCACTGTGTGAAAGATGCCCACGGCAAATGCCCCCTTCGACCCATTCTAAAATTTATAGTATAGCACACCGCAGCGCGATGCGCAATTCCTTTTGCATGAACAGAGTGTAAACAGTGGAAGAAAGAAAACGCGCGGTTTACAGACAGGCGGAATCGTGCTATACTGATACATCATTCCGAGAATTTTCGGCAGAGGAGGAAGAACCGATGGGACGAGTGGGAAACGCTGCATGACGTGCTGCGCCAGACCGACGCGGTGCTGCCTGCGCTGTGCGTGGCCTCGACGCTCTACGGCATGGTGCTTATCGCCAGTGCGACAGTTTTCGCGGCACGCCTGGGTACGTTGCCGTGCAGGGGCCTCGGCCTGCTCATCGGGCTGGCGCTCTACTTTTCCTCTCGAGCATCGACATATTCGAGCTGGGCGTAGCAATGGAAGTGGCTGTTGGCCAACGTCGGCTTTCTCCTCCTGCTGCTGCTCACGCCCTTCGGCCAGACGCGAAATGGCAACCGCGTGGCGTGGCTCGTGAATGACATCGGCAAAACCCGGCGTTGGCTTCCTTGCGCAATTTCCCGTCACGGTGCAGCCGGCGGAGGTCGTAAAGATCTTTTTCATCGTTTTGTCGCCTATCAGCTTGCGCTGCTGAAGGATAGGCGAGACCTTTGCGCTTTGAAAACGTCTATTCAGCCGACAGCGCATACTGCCTTTATGGTGGGACTGATCGTCGTCATCTCCGGCGACGCGGGCAGCGCGCTGGTGTATCTCTTCATCTTCATCTGCATGGTTTTGCCGCGGGCATGGCGAAGCGCTGGCTGGCGCTGGGCATCGGCGGCGGCGCGGCGGCGTTTCTTGCCGTGTGGCATCTGAACCTGCTGCCGGGCTATATGCGCGACCGCTTTCTTGCAGTCCTCGACCACAGCTATCAGCCTGATGACGCGGGCTTTCAGCAGACGCGCGGACTGATGGCGCTCGGCTCGGGCGAGCTGACCGGACAGGGACTCTTCCACGGCGCGCAGACGCAGTCATCTAATGTGTGGAGCATCCCCGAGCGGCAGACGGACTTCATTTTCTCCGTCTGCGGCGAGGCTGGGCTTCCTCGGCTGCGCGCTTATCATCGTGCTGCTGCTCGCCATCGTGGTGCGCTGTCTACTCGTCGCGCGCGACGCGGCGACGCCGATGGAGAGCTACGTCTGCGTGGGCATGGCGGGTATGCTCATTTTCCAGACCATCGCGAACATCGGCATGTGCCTCCTGATGCCGGTCATTTTCGACGCTGCCGGCTCGTCCATCGTCACGCTTTTTGCCGCCATAGGCATCGTCTCGGGCGTGAAAAGCGTTCGCGGCCCGAGTGGCTGACCAACTGAAAAATTTGGAAGGAAGCGTCCGCGCCGCGGACGCTTCCCTTTTTGCATAAAGCCCCTTTTTCACAAAGAATAACCGTACCACACTGAAAAAGGAGGAACCGATTTGAATACCGATAAGAACAGAGAGCTTTTTATGGCGCACGGTGCCGTTCGTCATGGCGATGCTGCTGCTCGCGCTCACGGGCATTCCCGCCTCGGCCATCTTCGGACGGGAGAAGGCGGCGCCTGCGGCGGACGCGGGCGCGCCATTGCGCAGAGCATCGACGTGCGTGTCTACCGCGGCATCCCCTACACCGGCACGCTCGCCGCCATCGACCGCGAGGGCGGCGAGGTGAGCTTCGCCATCGCCGAGCAGCCGTCCAAGGGCACGGTGACGCTCGACGGCGAGACCTTTGTCTACCCAGCGCGAAGAACAAGACCGGCGCGCCGTTTTTCACCTACACCGCGACCGACGCCGCGGGCAGCACCTCGGCCCCCGCGGAGGTGCGCATCACCATCGCGCGCGCCAAATGCGGCGTAACCTATGACGACATGGCGGGAGAGCGCTGCCTACACCGCGGCGGTGACCTGGCGGAGCACGGTGTGTTCTGTCGGCGCGCAGGTCGGCAGCCGGCGCTTCTTTGAGCCGGACCGCGCCGTCAGCCGCGGCGAGTTCGTCACCATGGCGCTCGCCTGCGCGGGCATTCCTGCGGGCGACCTCATGATGACGGGCTTCTGTGACGACGCGGAGATCCCGACCTGGGCGAAGGCAGCGCGGTCAGCGCCCTGCAATGCGGTCTGATCCGCGGCGTGGGCACGGAGGGCGGCATGGCCTTCTGCGCGGACGAGGGCGTGACGCTCTCGAGGCGGCGACGGTGCTCAACCGTCTTTTGCGCGTGACGGACGTACCTTCCGACTACGACGCGGCAGCGCCGACGCGTGGAGCGCACAGGCGGTGGCGAATCTTGAGTCCGTCCGCGTGATCGAAAGCGGCAGCTTCTCCGCGGGCGACTGGCAGCGCCCGCTCACGCGCGGCGAGGCCGCGCAGCTCCTCTCCGCGGCGATGACGCTCGCGGAGAAGAAGCAGGAGAGCGCGGGACTCTTTCGGGCTTATTCAAATGACACGGAGAAAGGCGGGCGGGAAGGCCGCCTTTCTTTTGCTTGTAATTTGCGCGGCGTTGTGCTAGTATATTCTGATAAAATAGCATAGATATGTAGTTTTTGCGAATTCAGAGGAAACAGTATGCGTATCGTTGTTTTGGCGGGCGGACTGAGTATGGGAGCGCAATGTGTCGTCGAGCGGCACGCGCATCTGCCGCGCCCTGCGTGAGCGCGGCCATCAGGGCTGTGCTGGTGGATATGTTTTTGGGGCTTGAGGGAGCTGCGCGGGCGCGCCGAGCATTGACGCGCCGGACGGCCTAGGTGGCGAATTCTGCGTTGCCCGCGAGGAGCCGGATTCGATGCACCGTGTGCCGGAGACAAGAGCGCGAGCATGTTCGGCGATGTTGACGGTCTGCGCGATGGCGACATCGTCTTTATCGCGCTCCACGGCGCCTGCGGCGAGGACGGCGGGTCCAGGCGGCCTTTGACCTGCTGGGCATCCCTACACAGGCTCAGACTATCTCGGCAGCGCCATCGCCATGGATAAGGATCTTACCAAGCGCCCTCGTCGCGCCCTATGTCACCACCGCGAAATGGCGCCCGGGCACACGGCGGAGGAGATCGAGACCATCGCCGACGAGACGGGTGGAGCGTTCTGCGTCGTCAAGCCTAACGCCAACGGCTCGTCCATCGGCGTGCACTATCGCAATACGCCGCGCGGCGAGGTCGCCGCTGCTGCTGACCGAGTGCCTGCACTTCGGCGCGCAGGTCGTCATCGAGCAGTACATCCACGCCGGGAGCTGCAGGTAGCGGCATTCTCGACGGCAAGGCGCTGCCCGCCATCGAGATCATTCCCAAGACCGGCTTTTATGGATTACGCCAAGTACTTTGTGGCGGAGCTGCCGAGGAGGTCTGCCCCGCGCCCATTCCCGCGGAATGGGAGGAAAAGCCCGCAGCACGACCGAGACCGTGTTCCGCGTGCTGGAGCGAGCGTCTATTCCCGGGCGGACTTCATCGTCACCGAGGACGGAACCCCCTACTTCCTGGAGCAATACGTAACTGAACGAAGTACACCGA
>VOFB01002785.1_pt1 | contig 17241 bp, 34 predicted proteins | sample 5384141 | NCBI WGS metagenome assembly VOFB01 (sample SAMN12384721, study PRJNA508395) | human gut metagenome | isolation source: healthy gut A | host: Homo sapiens | reverse complement strand
CTAAAAGCTGGCTGTATTGCTCATCTGTTTACAGAGATGAGATCCTGACAGAGGCTGATCTTCCTAAGAAGTTTTCTCTATACACCATGTTTCAGAAGAGAAGCAGGTTCTTACAGAGCGGATGAAAGAGGTATGGTCAGAGGACATCAGTTCAACAAGGTAGAGTCCAGTATACACTGCCTGAGAAATCAGATGAAGCTTTTGAAGAACTTGTGACAAAAGCTGAGAATCTGGTTAAAGGACTTGGTTTCCATTTCAGAACTGTTAAACTGGCAGGGTGACTTTGTTCTGCATCTATGGCAAGAACATATGATATCGAGATTTCTATCCCATCTATGAATGGTTACAAAGAGGTATCTTCCGTATCAAACGCAAGAGATTATCAGGCAAGAAGAGGCAACATGCGTGTTAAGGAAGAGCTGACCGATCTATCCAGTTCATGCATACTCTGAACGGCTCCAGGTCTGGCTACATCTCGTGTACTTCCTGCACTGGTTGAACAGAATCAGCTGAAAGACAGTTTCTATCGTTGTACCTGAAGTGTTGAGAGAAAATATCTGGCGGCATTGAAGTCATCACAAAATAAAGGTCATTTGCAGGTGATGATATGCATGATTATTTGAGAGCAGTAGGTTTTAGTAAGGTTCAACATAAAAGAGATTTGCAGCTTGATTGGATATGGTCATGGGAAGCCCTGACAGTGAGTTTGCGTCCAGCTGCGGCGGTGGTCTGCCGTATGCGGAGAAGTGCCGTGATTTTTGTATCAAATGCCGGGATTACGGTACGCGGTGAAGTGATGAACATGGTGGTTCAGTTATGAGTACTATTTTTCCGCATTATACAGGTCATCAGGATTTCTCTTACAGATGATATCAGTAAGCGAAAAGATTTCTGAGAGAGAAGAGTATGACGGTCTTTTGTGATGTGGTGAATTTGGGTGTATCTCTGATTTTCCATGGCGAACTATCTGATGGATTATGTGATATGGATCTGAAGGAGCGCAAGATTTCATCAGTATCGGTGAGATTGTCGGCATTGTCTATTTCAGGAAAGGTCATTCTGCCTGTAATGAAGAACGATTCGGAGCGATTGAAGTTGTCTTCGTGAGAGTGAACCCGCAATGGCATTTACTGCCAAGCTGCCAGACAGGGGGATCAGGATGCACTGGAGAACTTGACAATTGAGGATATTGATATGTATACCTCGATTTCAAAACGTGTCAAATCCGAGGATGTTCTCACAATTGTGGAGTCCTATTTTATGCCGTATGGTATTGCCTGGTGACCAATATCTTCGGTGATGGGTGATATTTTGAGTGTAGAAGAAGTTTATAATCAATTAACAGGTGAAAAATTTATCAAATGCTGATTGAATGCAAGATATTCTGATTGATCTGTGCATGAATGCAGAAGATCTTTTGGGGAGAACCGGTAGAAGGAAGAAGATTCCGCGGCAATATATGGTTGCAGGGGCATTTGGACTATAAACAGAGGGAAGATCATCTCGCAAGTTTGATGATTAACTATAAAATGCTGAAGGCTGTTGACAGTTCTTCAGCATTTTTTATTTACGCGAGCAACGAGCCAAAGTCCGTACTTGCACGAGACCTTGGCGTTGCTAAGCGCCAGTGGCGCTTAGCAAACGACCGAAACGGAGTGTAGAGGCTGCGATAACTTGCAACTCGCGGAGCGTGTTGCTCATAGTTAAAGTTAATTTTCAAGTGTCATAAATTCTTCTTCCTGACGTTTGGCAAGAAGTTGAAGCAAAACCATTTCCTCTTCACTGTAAGGCACGTACTGATTGGGACAGAATCAAAGTGGTTTTCATGGATGGAGCGGATAATTCAGATACATGAGAGTGATCTTTGTGATTATGATACATATGTAACCCCCTTAGTTCAAATATGTAATATAATAAAAGAAAATATGTATTATAGTTGATTATAATATCTAAATGAAAAATATACAATGGTCTTATTATAAAAAGGACTGATTTGTAGATGAAATTTGATAATATAGGGTAAAAGTACGTGCCTTGAGAAAAAGAAAGGGGACTGACACAGGAAAAACTGGCGGAGATGGCTGAAATTAGCATCAATTATCTGAGTAAAATTGAGAATAACAGGATAAAAAAATGTCGGTGTCCTGATTACATTTCGTTTGGCAAAGGCTTTGGGAGTTACATCCGGGTATCTGATGGGACAAGAAGATATGAATGAGCTGCTGGATGAAGAAATGTAGTCGATTAGCAGAATGTTCATACCGGCAGATAAAAGAAGATTCTGAAAATTATAGATATTATTAGCAACAAGATGAAATAGAATAGTTGTCATGCTGAAAATGGCATGGTAGCCTATTTTTGTTTAGTTCTGTCAAACAGATTTATCTAAATGACACATTGTGCGTCCGGAACACAATTTTGAAGGTAATGATGGACGCGGTAATGGATGGAGTTCGATACAGGTTTCTGCAAAAAACAACAAATACTTTGTTGTCAAAGAAATGCGGCAGTATAAATATCAGCGAATCAGTAAGATAATTTTTCTAAGGCAGGCAATAAAAAGGGAAGCTTTGGCTTTGCCAAGGGCCGTAAATGTCTGTTGAACGGACATCTGAATACTAAACATGCAGAAAACAGCCATATAAACACGCAGTGTCCATCCTGCAGTTGCAATAATTTCTTCAGAATTGCTGAATATACGGATAAATGTTGTAGGCGACAGCTGGACCATAAGCCAGAAAACAGTCAGTGCAGTCATGGAAATGGTCAGCATGCATTTGAAAGCCTTGCGGATTCTGTCGGCATTGCCGGCACCGTAATTATAACTGATGATCGGCTGTGCCCCCTGACCGATAAATACCCTGTACGGGAATCCACACCATCTGCTGAATGGTACTGGAAATCGTCATACATCCGACAGCAATATCTCCGCCGTAATGCTGAAGAGAAGAGTTAAATGCAATATTCAGCAAAAGCATCCGTGGCCTGCATGACAAAGGGACCAAGTCCGAGTCCGAGACAGAGAATAACGATTCTTTGTCAAGCTGCATATCCGATTGTTTCAATCTTAAACGTGTTTTTTGTGCCGGTGAGGAATTTAGGATCCAGATGCAGGATAATCTCTTAGAAATAATTGTTGCCAGAGCGGCACCGCGGACGCCCATATGCAGTCCGTAGATAAAAATCGGATCCAGAATAATATTGGCACCGGCACCGATCAGGACAGATGTCATACTGAAGCGAGTAAATCCTGAGTGGTAATAAAAGATTCATACCCAGGGCCAGCATAACAAAAATTGATCCGGAAACATAGATTTGCATATAAGGCAAAGCATAGACAATGGTTTGTTCACTGCACCTCTTCGAAAAGCCAGAGAAGCTGTTCTCCGAAAAACCAGAAAAAACAGTCAGAACAACGGCTTCAAGGATGAGAACAACAAACAGTTATTCATGATCCGATTGGCTTCTGTATGTTTATTCTGTCCCATGTAGATGGCAGCTCTTGGGGCACCGCCTTGACCGATCAGTGCGGAAAATGCAGAAATGAGATAAATAATCGGGAAACAAAGACCGATACCGGTTAAAGCGGCGCTTCCGGTTCCGGGCATATGGCCGATGTAAATTCGGTCCACAATATTGTAGAAGATTCACAAATTGGGCGATGACTGTTGGTACCGCCAGTTTAAAAAGGAGCTTTCCACCGGTGCAGTGGCAAGCTCATTGGAGACATTTGTCTGATTCAAATTCATCACAGTCCTTTATATCGTGTTACTTTTGTTTTTGATTTAACCTGCAAGAATAAGTATAGCGGTTGGATCAGCAAAAAGTAAAGAAACTTCATGAAATCAGATATTTCATTCTGCCTGAAGGTCTGCTATACTGAACATATGATATCGTATTTTAACTTGAGACTTTCAGATGAGTCTTATTTTCAGGAGGTACTTATTATGGCAATTATAGATTTAGCAACAGAAAATTTTCAGGCAGAGATTACAAAAATCCGACAAACCGGTACTGGTAGATTTCTGGGCTGTATGGTGCGGCCCCGTGTCAGATGATGGCACCGATTCTTCATGAGCTTGAAGAGGAGGTACCGGATGTTCAGATCGGCAAAGTTAATGTGGATGAACAGATGGAGCTGGCCCGCCAGTTCCGTGTTGTCAGCATTCCGACACTGATCGTATTTAAGAATGGTCAGGAAGTGAAACGTATGGTAGGCGTGACATCAAAAGAAGAACTGAAGGATGCACTCAAATAAAAAGACAAGGGTTTTTGAAAAAATTTTTGACAGAAATTTCCATAGCAGTTATAGTAATAGTCAGAGAATAATTTAACCAATTAAACCGATGATGTGGAGATAACGTTTATTGTGCACGCACAGAGAGTCCGGGAGGATGAGAGCCGGGCCGAACGCAGATAGGCAAATGGACCACTGAGGGCATAGTGAAAGGCAGCAGAGCTGTTCAAGTATTCTATGACGCGAGGCAGGCGTTAATTGTCGGGGGAGTATGTTAGTACTTCTTTAACGAGCGCACAGGATCTTTCTATTCTGTGAAGCAGGGTGGCACCGCGATATAAGTGATTCAATCGTCCCTGGCAATGTATTTATTTACATTGCCGGGGATTTTTATGCATAGGAATTATTGCACCGGAATGTATTTCAACAAGGAGGACAGGAAGAATGATCAATCTGACATTGGATGAGGCAAAGAAAATAGCAGCAGAAGGCGATTATAAAGTGATTCCCATCAGCTGTGAGATCTTTTCGGATGTAAAGACACCGATCGAGGTTCTTCGGATCCTGAAGAATATCAGCAGACACATTTATATGCTGGAATCAATAGAGGATAATGAAAAATGGGGACGTTATACATTTCTGGGGCTATGATCCGAAGCTGGAACTGGCCTGTACGTTAAAGGAAAGATGACGATTAAGAACGGAACGACCATCGAAATGGATATTAGTCATCCAGGCAAAATGATCAAGAAAATATTGGCGGATTATAGGAGTCCGAAGCTTGAACATCTTCCGCCTTTTACAGGAGGACTGGTCGGTTATTTTGCTTATGACTATATCTGTTATGCAGGAGCCTTCCTGAAGCTTCAGGCAAAGGATGAGGAGAATTTCAAAGATGTGGATCTGATGCTTTTTGACAAGGTCATTGCTTTTGACAATTATCGACAGAAAATTGTATGTATCGTCAATGCGAAAACTGAGGATATAGACAGAGGGTATAACAAAGCAGTTTTAGAACTGAAAAATATGACAGAGCTGATTCGCTCCGGAAAGCCGCAGCCATCGAAGCAGGGAAGACTCACAAGTGATTTCAGACCGTTGTTTGACAAAGAAGCTTACTGCGAGATGGTGAAAAAGGCAAAGCATTACATCAAAGAGGGGACATTTTCCAGGTGGTACTTTCCAATCGCCTGGAGGCGGATTTTGCAGGTTCCCTGCTGGATGCCTACAGAGTTCTGAGAACAACTAATCCATCGCCGTATATGTTTTATTTTTCAAGTGATGATATTGAGATGGTGGGAGCTTCGCCAGAGACGTTGGTGAAACTGGAAGATGGCGTGCTGCATACATTTCCGCTTGCGGGAACGAGAAAGCGAGGCAAAAACGGAGCAGGAAGATCTGGAACTTGAGAAAGAACTTCTGGCAGATGAGAAGGAGCGGGCAGAGCATAACATGCTGGTGGATCTTGGAAGAAATGATATCGGCAAGATCAGTGATTTCGGAACCGTAGAAGTGGAAAAATATATGTCTGTTGAGCGGTTTTCACATGTGATGCATATCGGCTCAACGGTTAAAGGGCAGATCAGATCGGACAAGACAGCACTGGATGCCGTTGATGCGGTTCTTCCGGCAGGAACATTGTCCGGGCACCGAAGCTTCGGGCCTGTGAGATTATTGATGAGCTGGAAGATAATAAGCGTGGTATTTACGGTGGGGCCATCGGTTATCTGGACTTCACAGGCAATCTGGATACCTGTATTGCGATTCGTCTGGCATTTCAGAAAAAAAGGGCAAAAGTATTTGTCAGATCCGGGGCCGGTATTGTGGCTGATTCTGTACCGGAGAAAGAATTTCAAGAATGTATCAATAAAGCTGCTGCAAGGGATGCGCTCAAAATAGCTCAGGAGGTGACAGTTTATGATATTGCTGATTGATAATTATGATAGTTTTTCTTACAACCTGTATCAACTGGTGGGAAGCATTGACCCGAATATCCGGGTAGAAAGAAATGATGCGCTGGCAATTGAAGACATTCGGCAATTAAAGCCGAGTCACATTATCTGTCACCGGGGCCGGACGGCCGAAGGATGCCGGTATCTGTGAAGCAGTTGTCAGAGAATTGGCAGGAAAGATCCCGATTCTTGGTGTCTGCCTTGGACATCAGGCAATCTGTGAAGCACTGGGAGGTGAAGTATCTTATGCAAAACAGTTGATGCACGGCAAGCAGTCTGTGTCAGCTATTGACAGAGACTGCCGGATATTCCAGGGACTGCCGGAGAAGATTCCGGTGGCAAGATATCACTCTCTTTCTGCTGTGGAAGAAAAACTGCCGGATTGTTTAAAAATCACAGCGAAGACAGAAGATGGTGAGATCATGGCAGTCAGACATAAAGAATATGCAGTTTACGGACTTCAGTTTCATCCTGAGTCCATTATGACACCGACGGCATGACAATTTTGAAGAATTTTCTGGAGGTAAGATAAAATGATCAGACAGGCGATTATTAAACTGGCAAATAAGAAGAATTTGACATATGATGAGAATCAAAAGCAATGAATGAGATGATGAGCATGGAGACAACCCAGGTACAGATCGCTGCTTTTCTCACAGCGCTGGCAATGAAGGGGGAGACCATTGAAGAAATCACAGGATGTGCAGCAGCTATGAGAGCAAAAAGGTGTTCGTCTGCTGCATAATGTGGAAGCACTGGAGATTGTCGGCACTGGCGGGGACCATTCCAATTCCTTCAACATTTCTACCACATCAGCCATTGTTATTGCAGCAGGCGGTGTGCCGGTGGCAAAGCACGGCAACAGGGCGGCTTCTGTCAAAATCAGGTGCGGCAGATTGTCTGGAAGCACTTGGTGTCAACATTATGATTACTCCGGGACAGAGTACAAAATTACTTGAAAGTATTGGTATCTGCTTTCTGTTTGCACAGACTTATCATGCGTCTATGAAGTATGTGGCACCGGTTCGTAAAGAACTGGCATCCGAACTGTCTTTAATCTTCTGGGACCATTATCGAACCCTGCAGGTGCAAACATGGAGCTGATGGGTGTTTATGATGAATCTCTGGTGGAACCATTATCCAGAGTGATGACAAACCTTGGTGTAAAACGGGGCATGGTGGTTTACGGGCAGGACAAACTGGATGAAATTTCCATGAGTGCACCGACAACGGTATGTGATCAACAACGGCCATTACAGAAGCTATGTGATCCAGCCGGAAGATTTTGGCTTGAAACGCTGCACGAAGGATGAACTGGTGGGCGGTACGGCTACAGAAAATGCAGAGATCACAAAAGGTATTTTAAGCGGCCGGATTCAGGGGAGCAAAAGAGATGCGGTCTGCATGAATGCAGGTGCAGCTCTTTATATCGGTGGCAAGGCGGACAGTATCGGCGAGGCATCGTCTGGCAGCAGCAACTGATCGATTCGGTGCAGCAATGAAGAAATTAGAAGAATTTGTTGAATTTTCAAATAAGCGATAAGGGATGTCCTGTCAATGAAGGATTCAGAAAAAGAAGCAGTAAGACAGCAGGGAGCGGAAATATGGCAGCAACAATAAGGTTTGAAACAATTGCCGCTTATGCCAAAGAGCGGGCAGCAAAGGATAAAGAAAATGTGCCGGAAGCGGTGATGAAAGAGCGGGCACTGGCACTTCCGAAAGGCACATTCAGATTCAGTCAAGCACTTGAAAAAAGAAAGAAATGGCTTTTATATGTGAAGTAAAGAAGGCATCTCCATCCAAAGGGACTGATCGATCTGGTATTTGATTACAAAACAATCGCCGCCAATTATCAGGCGGCAGGTAGACTGTGTATCCTGTCTGACAGAACCAAAATGGTTTTCTTGGATCAGACGCCATATTTGAAGAAGTCAGAAAAATATTCAGCTGCCGATGATCCGAAAGGATTTTACGGTGGATGATTATCAGATTTATCAGGCAAAATGCATGGGGAGCTGATGCAGTGCTGCTGATCTGTGCACTGATGGATGAAAAAAGGCTGTCACACTTTCTGACAATATGTAGTCTATTAGGGATGGATGCACTGGTGGAAACCCATGATGAAGAAGAGATAAAAAATGGCAGTATCGGCGGGTGCAAAGTGATCGGTGTGAATAACCGTAATTTAAAGGATTTCAGCGTGGATTTCAGCAATGCGGTCAAGCTTCGGCATCTGATACCGAAAGAGGCTGTTTATGTGGCAGAATCCGGTGTAAGCCAGATCAATGATGTGGCAGTACTCAGACAGGCAGGTGCGGACGCGGTGCTGATGGGTGACGTGCTGATGAGAGCAAAGAATCAGAAAGAAATACTGACTGCGATGAAAGCAGCAACTGCGGAAATTTAAATGTTTAAAGCAAACAACAGCTGTGCAGATCGGATATAATAGTGAAGCTGATAAAAAATGGGAGTGAATAATGGCATTGATAAAAATATGCGGATTAAGCAGGGAAGAGGATATCACGGTTGTCAATGAGGCGAAACCAGATTACTGCGGTTTTATCATTAATTTTCCAAAAAGTCACCGTAATGTAACAGTGGAAAGAGTCAGACAATTGCAAACGGGACTCAGACCGGAGATTATTCCGTGGGAGTGATCGTGGATCAGCCTGTCGAAAAAGCGGCAATGCTTTTGAATGAGGGCGTTGTAGATGTGATCCAGCTCCATGGGCAGGAAGATGAGACGTATATTCGGCAGCTCAGGAAACTGCTGAAATGCAGAGGCAGATCAATATGGAAAGCCTTTAAAATACGCAGCAGAAAAGATCTCGAAAGGGCCATGGCAAGCAGTGTAGATGCAGTGGTGCTGGATAATGGTTACAGGACAGGCGAGACATTTGACTGGTCTATTATCGAAGATGCAGGAAAAATGATGGAGGGAAGAAAAGTTTTCTCGCCGGCGGTATGACACCGGAAAATATAGAAGAGGCTATCCATCGATTGGATGTGGTGGCATCGACATATCAGCGGTGTTGGAAACAGATAAGAAGAAAATGCAGAAACAAGATTCTGACTGCTGTGCAGGCAGCCAGGAGAGAAGGGAGGAAATAAACAATGACAAAAGGAAGATTTGGCATTCACGGCGGACAGTATATTCCGGAGACGCTGATGAATGCGGTTCTGGAACTGGAAAAAGCCTATGATTTTTATAAAATGATCCTGAATTCAATCAGGAGCTGACAGCACTTTTGAATGATTATGCAGGCAGACCGTCACGTCTTTATTATGCAAAACATATGACTGAAAATCTCGGCGGGGCCAAAATTTATCTGAAGAGAGAAGATCTGAACCATACCGGTGCACATAAGATTAATAACGTGCTGGGGCAGGTACTGCTGGCAAAGAAAATGGGAAAAACACGTGTGATCGCAGAGACAGGAGCCGGTCAGCATGGGGTAGCAACAGCTACAGCAGCCGCGTTGATGGGGCTAGAGTGTGAAGTATTTATGGGAAAAGAGGATACGATCAGGCAGGCACTGAACGTTTATAAGATGCGGCTTCTCGGTGCAAAAGTCCATGCGGTAGAGAGTGGTACAGCGACATTAAAAAGATGCTGTTTCAGAAACTTTCCGTGAATGGGTCAGCAGAATTGATGATACCCATTATGTATTGGGGTCGGTAATGGGACCGCATCCGTTTCCGACGATTGTCAGAGATTTCCAGGCGGTAATTTCCAAAGAGATCAAAGAACAGATCCTTGAAGCTGAGGGAAAACTGCCGGATGCCGTTTTGGCCTGTGTGGGCGGCGGTTCCAATGCCATCGGTGCTTTTTACAATTTTATTGAAGATAAAGAGGTGACACTGATCGGATGTGAGGCAGCAGGCCGGGGCGTGAATACTGCGGAGACAGCAGCTACCATTGCAACAGGCAGACTGGGAATCTTCCATGGCATGAAATCCTATTTCTGTCAGGATGAATATCGGTCAGATCGCACCTGTATATTCCATTTCAGCAGGTTTGGATTATCCGGGAATCGGACCGGAACATGCCATGCTTTATGACAGTGGGCGTGCGGAATATGTGGCGGTGACAGATGATGAAGCAGTGGAAGCTTTTTGAATATATGAGCCGTACAGAGGGCATTATTCCGGCCATTGAATCTGCTCATGCCGTCAGTTATGCCATGAAATTGGCACCGACAATGTCAAAAGACCAGATTATTGTGATCAACATTTCAGGACGTGGTGACAAAGATTGTGCAGCTATTGCAAGATACAGAGGGGAGGATATCCATGAGTAAGATTAAAGAGGCATTTGCCGGAGGAAAAGCATTTATTCCGTTTATCACCTGCGGTGATCCGGATCTTGAAACAACAGAAAAAATTATTGAGGCCATGGCAGAGTCGGGTGCTGATTTAATCGAGCTGGCATTCCGTTTTCTGACCCGACAGCAGAGGGACCTGTGATACAGAAAGGGAATCTTCGGGCTTTATCCGGCGGTGTGAAACACAAAGTATTTGATATGGTCCGTAGGGTGCGTCAAAAGGTAAAGATTCCGATGGTATTTATGACTTATGCCAATGTTGTATTTTCTTATGGTACAGAGCGATTTTTGACAAAAGCGGCGGAAGTCGGCATTGATGGCCTGATTCTTCCGGATGTACCATATGAAGAAAAAGGCGGAATTTGCCCCCGCAGTGCGAAGCAGCAGGACTTGATTTGATCTCTATGATCGCGCCGACATCCCATGATCGTATCAAAATGATCGCGGCAGAGGCAAAAAGGATTCGTTTACTGTGTTTCATCCTTGGGAGTGACAGGTGTCAGAAGTGAGATTACCACAGATATTGGTGCAATGGTTCGATTGGTGAAAGAAGCCAATCCGGATGTTTCATGTGCTGTTGGTGTTGGCATTTCAACACCTGAACAGGCGGCAAAGATGGCAGCTGTATCTGATGGTGCCATCGTGGGCAGTGCCATTGTACGGCTTTGCGCAAAATACGGATGTGATGCGGTCAAACCGATTGCTGACTACGTTCACAGTATGAAAGAAGCCATTATGCAGTAGGGCATATTCGACAGTGGGTGACAAAAAATAATATTATGAATTGAAAATAAAGGAATATGACAGAGAAAGTGTTAAAAGCTGTCATATTCCCTGTTTTATTTATAGTTGTGAAAGAAAATAAAAAGAGGATAAAATTTAGCATATACAGATAACAAGATATAGTTCTTTAAGGAAATGAATGATAGGAAATGAGGAGAAACCAGGAATTTGTCATCTGTGAAGCCGCAGGGGAGTATATCATGATACCAACGGGAAATACCGCATTGCGGTTTCATCATTTAATTATTTTGAATAAGGCGGAGGCTTTTTTGTGGCAGCTGTTGAAGACGGATCAGACCGAGGAAAGCCTTCTTCGTAATGTCATGCGTACATATGAAGTGGATGAGGGACGGCCAGAAAGCGATATTGCAGACTTTATAGAACGGCTTAAGGATGGACCGATTATAGGTGAGGATGAGTATGTGCTGTATAGAAGAAAATAAAAAGAGAGACTTTGAACGATTGTATGAGCAGGAACAATGGGAAAAGCTAAAAAATGCTGCTGACAGAAAATGCAGAGGAAGTTTCGTGTTTAAACACCTGGTGAATTACGTCAGATGATGGAGACATCAGGCAGACCGCAGAATGAAGATGGGCCGATGTATTATTATCTGTGGGGACTGGCCCAGATTCGAAGTGATGACAGAGTTTGTTTCAGAGAAACCATGCGTATGATCAATACACGGTACCGTTTTATGCCGGCAGGAAAAGAAAAGCATGATTGGATAGAAGTCTATCTGAATTTACTGTATGAAAATCCGGGAGTGCTCTATTCTGGACTGGGTAGATACGGCGGAAAAATATGTCAGTATTGTGGGAAGAATCAGGCTTTATTCTATGGCTGGCAATCGTCCGGGTATCTGTTTTGGTATAAAGGAGATGTCTGCCTTATTTTTGAAGGATAAATGGGGCGGCGGTTATTATACAGCCTGCTGGCGACGAATTTTCGGTGCAGTGGAAAGACGTCTGTTTAAGATGGCAGAGATTGAATACAGGCTTGAGACAAATGGTGAGGAAACTGTTGAAGGAGAGCTGAATGAGATTTTTGTCAGTGGATCGGAAGAACGGCACAGCAGATGAATGGCTTGGATGTGCAGGTATTATTTTCAAGTTACAGAGAAAACGGACGGCATCGCGGAGAGTATGAAGCCATTATGCACAGCGTTATAGAATTTTTGACTGCCAAAGGGTATAGTCTGGCTTTGAAAAAATATACGGGCAGCCGTCAGGGTTATGCAGGGGGTAACCGGAGAAAAAGAATCCCTGATCAAATGGCTTGAGTATTTGAGAGTTGAAAGAAGTTTGCAGAATGAATGGGTGGACACAACAAATCTTTATATCAAATTTATGCAGGCCAGAGGTTATTTGAATGTTATGCAGTATGAGCGGGCCAGAATATGTTTTAAGAGTACGGCAGCTTACAGTGAATTGATCGGCCAAACGTGGGGAACGTTCTAATGTTACCAAATCAAAAAAATCTGTAGATCGACAACTCGAAAAAGAGTTGATAATCTTATATATGGCCGAAGGGAAAAATCCCAGAAACCCAGTAAAATCAAGGGTTTGCGGCATGTGTCGTCATAGCTCAGCTGGATAGAGCACTCGCCTCCTAAGCGAGGGGTCGGAGGTTCAAATCCTCTTGGCGACGGGCTTCAAAGCGTTCGAAAATGTTAGCTGGATTAGCTGACAACGAACGCTTTTGTTATTTTCTAATCACGTTCGTGACACAAAATTCCATTCAAAATGATCAATTTCCAGCTAACGCAATCCGATTTTTGTTAGCTGACAGCTAATCAAAATCACCGGTTTGCAAACATGGTTTTTAGGAAGTCCAGCTAACATTTGGGTTCCGCTCCGTTGTCACCCCTTATTCGGGGATGTAAATCAGAGAAAAGGAGGGAAAAGAAACAATCTCTCCCAAACCTGCAAACATGAATTAGCTGAAACAGTATTCAATTCTATTAGCTACAGCTAATGGTCAAACAGCAATGTCTGTTTGGAACTTTACTATCTATAAAAGTTCCAGGCAGGCATTTTTTATTTCTGAATCCTGGAGGAAAGGAGTCAAGATGACTGAGCCAAACAGACAATCAGGAGAAAACGAAGAAAGAATCATAGAAATTGAGATTGAGCGTCTTCGCCCTTTCAAGGAGCACCCGTTTCAGGTGAAAGATGATAAGGAAATGTTTCTTCTGCAGGAAAGCATTGAGAAGTATGGAATATTAAATCCGCTGATCGTCAGACCGGTACCGGATGGATACTATGAGATCATATCCGGCCACAGAAGAAAACATGCTGCGGAGAAACTGGGATACCGAAAAGTACCGGTGATCATCCGGGTATTAAGTGAAGATGATTCCATTTTAAGTATGGTGGATTCTAATCTTCACAGAGAACGGATCAGCTACAGCGAAAAAGCTTTTGCTTACAAATTGAAGAATGACGTACTAAAAAGAAAAAATGGTCGAAAAAAGAGCCAAGTTGACCACAAAACACCAAGAAAGCGGGCGATAGAGATTATCAGCGAGGATTGTGGTGATAGCCCAAAACAAGTGCAGCGTTATATATCACTGACAAAGCTTATACCGGAAATGTTGCAGAAACTGGATGATGAGATTATTTCTTTTTGTCCGGCAGTAGAGATTGCTGCATTGAAAGAAAATGAACAAAGAGAACTGCTTAAAGCAATGGATTATGCACAGGCGATTCCGTCACTCTCACAGGCTCAGCGGATAAAGCAGCTGAGTAAAGAAAAACAGTTATCGCTGGAAAAGATGGAAGAAATCATGTGTGAAGTTAAAAAAGGTGAGATCACCAGAGTAGCTTTCACCAATGAGCAGTTGCACAAGTATTTTCCAAATTCCTATACACCGGCAATGATGAAACGGGAAATACTGGCACTGCTAAAATTATGGAAAAAAGAATCATGGGAAAGTTAAAGGAGGAAGAAATCATGTGTAAAGTTATATCCGTAGTAAACCAGAAAGGTGGAGTTGGCAAGACTACCACAACTGTAAATGTAGGCATTGGACTGGCAAGAGAAGGCAAGAAAGTGTTGCTGATCGATGCGGATCCACAGGGAAGTTTAACCGCAAGTCTCGGATATGAGGAACCGGATGATCTTCGCATCACACTGGCAACGATGATGATGGATGTTATCAATGAAGAAGATATTAATCTGGAAGATGGTATCTTACATCATCAGGAAAATGTAGATCTGCTTCCAGCAAATATTGAGCTTTCTGCACTGGAAGTAACGATGGGAAATGTTATGAGTAGAGAAATGATCATGAAAGAATATATCGATGCGATAAGATCACGATACGATTATATCCTGATCGACTGTATGCCAAGTCTTGGTATGATGACGATCAATGCACTGGTCTCTTCTGATTCTGTGCTGATACCTGTACAGGCCGCATATCTGCCTGTTAAAGGACTTCAGCAGCTGATCAAGACCATTCTTACAGTAAAGAAAAGACTGAACCGGAAACTGGCGATTGAGGGCATTCTCCTGACTATGGTAGATTTCAGAACCAATTACGCAAGGGACATTGCATCGAGAGTACATACAACCTACGGAAGCCAGATAGAAGTATTTGAAAATGTGATTCCGATGTCCGTAAAAGCAGCTGAGACCAGTGCAGAGGGAAAAAGTATCTACATGCACTGTCCGAAAGGAAAAGTTGCTGAGGCATATATGAAATTGACACAGGAGGTTTTGAATAATGAAAAATAGAAGTGGCGAAAAGATTAAACTGGCAAGTATTGATGAACTGCTTGGAGTGGTAAATGAAGAGTCAGCAATGGAGATAGAGATCAGTAAGATCCATTCGTTTAAGAATCATCCGTTCAAGGTGCTGGATGATGAAAAGATGCAGGATCTGGTTGAAAGTGTAAGGATCAATGGAGTACTGACACCGGTACTGCTTCGCATGGATGAAAATGAAGAATATGAAATGGTATCCGGTCACAGAAGAATGCATGCAGCACAGCTTGCAGGACTGACGACAATTCCGGCAATCGTAAGAGAATTATCAGATGATGATGCCATTGTGGCTATGGTGGACGCTAATATTCAGCGAGAGGAACTGTTACCGAGTGAGAAAGCTTTTGCTTATAAGATGAAACTGGATGCTATGAGAAGAACAGCAGGTCGTCCGACAAAAGAAAATCCCCGACAAAATGTCGGGAATTATGAGACGGCAGATCTCATTGGAAAGGATAATGGAGAAAGTGGACGACAGGTTCAAAGATATATTCGTCTTACGGAATTAATACCAGAACTTTTAGATCTGGTAGATAAGAAAAAGCTCCAATTTACAGTTGCTATTGATATCTCCTACATCGATAAGGAAGTACAGGAATGGATTTACGAATATATTAGTGACACTGGATTTATCAAGCCAAAGCAGATTGCAGCACTCAGAAATCAGCTGAATGATGGACCAATCAATCAGATCCAGATGTTATCGATTTTCAATAACTGTGTGATGGCAAAGAAAGTATCCCGGTCTCTCACCTTCTCAGAAAAGAAACTGACAAAGTACTTTCCGGATGATTATACAGCCAAAGATATGGAGCAGGTGATTGAATCATTATTAGAAAAATGGATGCAGGAACAGTCCTGTTAAAGATAGAAAAAGCTAAGAAAACAAAGTCAAAGAAGTTTAAAAAGAGGACTTCTTAGCAGAAAATGAAAGGAGGAAATTATGGAGAAAAAAATGACATTTAATTATTTTTACGGTACCGAAGCTGATCAGTTCAGCTTCTACCGCATACCAAAAGCATTATTTACAGACAGTTATTTTAAAGATTTATCGAGCGATGCTAAAATTTTATATGGACTGATGTTGGATCGAATGTCTCTTTCCATCAAGAATCAGTGGTTTGATGACAAAAACAGAGCATATATCTACTTTTCCATCGAAGATATCATGGAATTACTGAACTGTGGCAGAAATAAAGCCATTAAATCCATGAGAGAGCTGGATGACGAAACAGGGATTGGCCTGATTGAGAAACGCAGACAGGGATTTGGAAAGGTAAACGTCATCTACGTGAAAACCTTTATGCCTGAGAAAACAGATGAGAAAAAATTTGAAGAGGAATTAAAGAAGTTTAAAAAACAAACTTCTGTGGAAAATGAGGAGCCTACAGAAGTTTACAATTCAAACTTCATGAAGTCCCAAAATCAAACTTCTAGAAGTCTCGAAAACAAACTTCAAGAAGTTTACATTTCAAACCCTAATAATACTAATCTTAGTGATACTGAAATGAATGATAATAAATCTAATCATATCATATCTGTAGATGAGAAAAGATTTGATAGCGATAACCGCTCTGAGGATTATCAGGCTTATGAAAACCTTGTCAAAGAGACCGTTGATTATGAATCACTGGAAGTAACCCATCATGACGATATGCGACAGGTAGATGAAATCGTGAACCTGATCGTAGAGACTGTGATGTGTAAAAATGACAAGATCTTGATTGCCAGCAATTGGTATCCGGCATCACTGGTGAAGAAAAAATTTCTGATGCTGACCTATTCACATATCGAGTATGTCTTACACTGTATGCGTGGTAACACCACAAAGGTGAAGAATATCAAGAAATATTTGTTAGCAGCCCTGTTTAATGCACCGTCAACGATGAACGGGTATTATCAGGCAGAGGTGAACCATGATATGCCAGGACTGGTAAGATAGGAGGTGTACATGTTTATTTTAAAATTTGCTGGGAAGATCTTATTACTGCCGGTATGGCTGATTCTTTTTGTGATCGGTCTGGCAGTGAAGATGACAGTACAGACTTATGCGGTTGTCAGAGGGATCCTTGGGTTTATATTCACTTTGTTGATTATAGCAACTGCATACTGTTACCATGACTGGGTACAGGTTGCATTTCTATTTTCGCTGAGTGTAATTCTGTATCTGATCCT
>VOFB01003887.1_pt1 | contig 17248 bp, 25 predicted proteins | sample 5384141 | NCBI WGS metagenome assembly VOFB01 (sample SAMN12384721, study PRJNA508395) | human gut metagenome | isolation source: healthy gut A | host: Homo sapiens | reverse complement strand
GCCGCTGCTGCTCGACTTCGGCCTGCTCGAATTCGTCGGCGCAAAGCTCACCAAGGTCATGCGCCCGCTCTTCAAGGTCCCCGGTCGTGCCGCGGTCGACTGCATCACCTCATGGATCGGCGACGGCACCCTCGGCGTTATGCTCACCTGCAACCAGTATGAGGGCGGCTACTACACTGCTAAGGAGGCGAGCATCATCGCGACGCTCTTCTCCGCCGTTTCCATCACCTTCACCCTCGTCGTTCTCGATACGGTCGGTATGCTCGACAAGTTCGGCATCTACTACCTGATCGTCTGCTTCGTCGGTGTCGTCTGCGCGATCATTTGCCCGTACCTCTATCCCCTGCGCAAGAAGCCCAACACGTACTTAGTCGAAGGCAAGGCCGCTCCTGACACCCTCCCCGAGGGCTACACGAGCAACGTCCAGTACGGCATGGATCTTGCCATGAAGCGCGTTTCCGAGTTTGGCGGCATCGGCCAGTTCTTCAAGAGCGGCCTCAAGAACGCTTGCAGCATGTGGTTCGGCGTTCTGCCCTCCGTTATGGCCATCGGTACTGTTGCGCTGATCCTTGCAAACTTCACCCCGATCTTCAACTGGCTCGGTATCCCGTTCCGCCCCCTGCTCCAGCTGCTGCAGGTGCCCGAAGCGAATGCTGTCGCCTCCACGATGATCGTCGGCTTCACCGATATGCTCACCCCCGCCGTCCTGATTGCGGAGTGCACCAACGAGATGGCCAGATTCATCGTCGCTGTTGTCTCTGTCACGCAGGTTCTGTACCTCTCTGAGGTCGGCGGTCTGATCCTCGGCTCCAAGCTTCCTCTCAACATCTGGGAGCTGTTCGTCATCTTCCTGGAGCGCACCATCATCAGCCTGCTCATCGTCTGCCCGATCGCACACCTGATGTTCTAAGCGCGAAATGACGCTGCTTGAAAAGTAAATTCAACCACCAAACAAACAGCCGGAGGCGTCCAGAGGGGGCCTCCGGCGTTGCTATTTCTGGATTTATTGCAGATGCACAAAAATGACTGTACAACCCGTGCGGTTATGTGATAAAATGCAAAGAACGACAACGATACCCTTGTAGTATCAACGCACGGTCTTTCCGCGCCGGTGAACGCGCAGCGGAAAGTGAGAGGGAGAAGACGGCATGAAAATCAGTATCGACAAATCCTCCAAGGTGCCGGTCTATTTGCAGATCGCCGACCAGATCAAAGCGCAGATCATCAGCGGCGCGCTGCCGCGCTCAAGCGCGCTGCCGAGCGAGCGGGCGCTCGCTCAGATTCTGGACGTACATCGCAACACGGTGGTCAAGGCCTACGGCGAACTGAAAAGCGACGCGTGGATCGAGTCGCGTCAGGGCGTGGGCTACCTTGTGGCCTCGGCGAGCACGGAAAAGGAGCCGGTCGGCGAGAGCGGCGAGGGCGTGCAGATGGGGCGCGTCAACTGGGTCAACGAGGTGGCGGATAAGTACCTCGACATGGAAAAGACCTTTGACGACCTGTTCCAGCGCTTTACGGACGAGAGCCATTTTTCACTGGGCAGCGGCGTTGCCTCGCGCGAGGTATACTCATCTGAGCGCGTCGCGCACGACATTGCCGGCCTTTTGACCGGCAGCGGCCCGAGCCAGTATTTTTCAGCCCCTACAAGGGCGACCGCTTTCTGCGCCAGAAGCTGGCGTCGTTTCTCGGCACCAAGGGCGTGAGGGCCTCGTCGGGCGAGATCCAGATCCTTTCGGAGACGAACCAGGCGCTCGATTTTATCGTCACGCTCCTCGTCAAGCCCGGCGACAGCGTGGTGATGGAAGAGCCGGTGCACCCCGACATGTACCGCGTGATGGAGCTGGCCGGAGCCAGGATCCTGACCGTCCCCGTGGACGAGGACGGCATGAACTGCGATGTGCTCGAAAGTCTGCTCACGCAGACGCGCCCGCGGCTGATCTTTGTCAACTCAAGCTTCCACGACCCCACGGGCTGCATTCTGTCGCTCGAGCGGCGCAAGAAGCTCGTGGAGCTTTCCAGCCGCTACCGCATTCCGATCGTGGAGGAGGACGCGGCGAGCGAGCTCGTCTACGACGGCGATAAGCTCCCGCCGATCAAAAGCGTTTGACACAACGGGAAACGTCATTTACATCTATTCGTTCTCCCTCACCTTCATTCCGGGGCTGAGTCTTGCCTTCGTCACGGGCAACCGCGATTTCGTCCGTGCGCTGAGCTATCTTGTCTCTGTGCGGCTGATGGCCTCAGACTGATGACGCAGAAGCTCCTCGGCATGTATCTGGACGACGGGAGCTATTATAGCTCGCTTGCCACATTCCGCGAGATCTACAGCGGCAACCGCGACCTTGTGTGCCAAAAACTTGATGCGCTCGCGCATCTCGGCGTGCGCTATGAAAGGCCGCGGGGCGGCGTGTACGTCTGGTGCCGCCTGCCGGACGGCGTGGACAGCAAGCACTTTATCAACCGCGCCTACAATATGGGCGTTACGCTCATTCCGGGGCACGTGTTTTACCCCTATAAAAACGGCGGACGCGACTATATCCGCATCAATTACTCCTACGAGTCGCGCGAGCGTTTGGCATGCGGCATGGACGTGTTGCACAAAGCGCTGGAAGAAGAGCTGGAGGAGTAACTGGCACATAAAATTGCAAAATCACTGATACATTACAAGCTTCCGCCGGAAGAGTATACTTTAAGGCATAATAACGGAAGTAGGATCCGTCGCGCGTTCGCTTTTGAATTGCGTACGCAGAGAAATAAATCACAGCGGGTGTTGGGCGGTCGATGAGAGAGCCGCCGGCATCCCGGGAAAGGGAGCAAAACTATGTATCCAGGCATCCATAATTTCTCCGAGATCGGAAAGCTCAACAAGGTGCTGCTGCACCGCCCCGGCAAGGAGCTGGAGGCGCTGACCCCTGCCACGCTCGAGCGTCTGCTGTTCGACGATGTGCCCTACCTCAAGATCGCACAGCAGGAGCACGACAACTTCGCCCGCGTGCTGCGCGAAAACGGCGTTGAGGTCGTTTATTACGTCGACGAGGTCGCCAAGGCGATCGCCGATCCCGCCCGCCAGATCCAGCTGGTGAACGACTTCCTCAACATCAGCAAGATCCACGCCAAGGGCCTGCGCGCGTCCATGACGAGCTACCTCCTGAATATGCCGCCGAAGCAGATGGTCACCGAGCTGATCGCCGGCATCAAGCGCAGCGAGGTCGCCACCAAGGAAGCCACCTCCCTTTATGGATCTTGTCGACGACGACTATCCGTTCGTCTCCGACCCCATGCCCAACCTCTACTTCACCCGACCCGGGCGCCTGCGTGGGCAACGGCATCAACATCCACCGCATGCACACCCCCGCGCGCAAGCGCGAGAGCCTGCTCTTAAAGTATATGTACCTCTACAACCGCGACTTTGCCACGGAGGAGAACAAGCAGTGGTACGACCTTTCCGACAGCTACTCCATCGAGGGCGGCGACGTGCTCGTGCTCTCCAAGGACATCGTGGCCGTCGGCCTGTCCCAGCGCACGACCGTTTCCGGCGCGGAGAACTTTGCGCGCAACCTGCTGCAAAACTCCGGCTTCAAGAAGGTGCTCGCCTTCGACATTCCCGAAACGCGCGCGTTCATGCACCTTGATACCGTTTTCACGATGGTCGACTACGACAAGTTCACCATTCACCCCGAGATCGAAGGCCCGCTGAGCGTTTACGAGATGACGCTCGACTACCATGGCGAGCTTCAGTTCCGCGCGCTCAAGGAAGAGCTCAAGGACATTCTCGCCCTCGAGCTCAAGCTCCCCGCGGTCGACCTGATCCGCTGCGGCGGCGGCGACCTGCTGGCCGCGCAGCGCGAGCAGTGGAACGACGGCTCCAACACGCTGTGCATCGCGCCGGGCCGCGTCATCACCTACGACCGCAACTATGTGACCAACGAGCTGCTCGACAAGAAGGGCATCGACGTCATCTCCATTTCGTCGGCGGAGCTGTCCCGCGGCCGCGGCGGCCCGCGCTGCATGTCCTGCCCCGTCAACCGCGACGATCTGTAAGATCCCGGACGAGCTGAAAAGAGTCCGGATAAAGAAAGAGGGAAGAAGAGAAGAAACCCGCTTCGGCGAGCGTCCGGGCGGGGGAAATGGGAGAGAAGATCATGAAGAGCAAGCGGCAGGAGAAAATACTTGGGCTGATCGCCAAGTACGACATTGAGACACAGGAGGAGCTGATTGCTCACCTGGCCGAATGCGGCATCGAGAGCAAGCAGACGACCGTCTCGCGTGACATCAAGGAGCTGTATCTTTACAAAGAGCCGCTCGGCGGCGGACGCAGCCGCTATGCTGTTTCGAACAAGGCCGACCACATCGACAACACGAAGCGGCTCAAGCTGATCCTGAACGAATGCTGTGTGAGCGCAGACTGCGCGGGCATCGTGGTGGTGCTCAAAACGCTGCCCGGCCTGGCCGACGCGGCGGGCGCGGCGCTCGACGCGATGCGTCTGCCCGATATGCTGGGCTGCATCTCCGGCAACGACTCGGTCGCCGTTATCGCCCGCAACGAGCAGGACGCAAGCCGTCTCTGCGGGGAGCTGCGCCGGTACTGCAAGTGAACACATGAGAAAGGACGGGAGCACGAAGTGCTCCCGTCCTTTTTTGCTTTTTTTGAAGCGGTCTGAACCGATCAGACGTTGCCGATGGTGGCGACCATGACGGCCTTGATCGTGTGCATGCGGTTCTCCGCCTCGTCGAACACCTTGGAGTTGGGGAGAGGAAGACCTCGTCCGTGACCTCGCGGATATCGTAGCCGAGCTCCTTCTGGGAAGCGGCCATGGTGGTGTCGAAGTCGTGGAAGGAGGGCAGGCAGTGCAGGAAGATGCAGTCGGGATTCTCGGTGGCCTTCAGCACGTCGCCGGTGACCTTGAAGGGCGTGAGCAGCTTGACGCGCTCGGGGGATCTTGTCCTCTTCGCCCATGGAAGCCCAAATGTCGGTGTAGAGCGCGTCAGCGCCCTTGAGCAGCTCCTTGTCCTCGCCGTACTCGACGATGGCGCCGGTCTCCTTGCCGACCTCGCGGCAGTACTCAACGACGTCAGCGGCGGGCGCAAGCTCCTTCGGGCCCCAGCCGACATAGTGGATGCCGAGCTTGGCGCAGATGTACATGAGGCAGTAAGCAACGTTGTTGCGCGTGTCGCCGCAGAAAACGAGCTTGCACTTGCTGAGCGGCTTCTTGGTGTTTTCCATCAGCGTCAGGATATCGGCCAGCGCCTGGGTGGGGTGGTCAACGTCGGTCAGGCCGTTCCAAACGGGAACGCCGGCGTTGGCGGCGAGACCCTCGACGACCTTCTGGTCGTAGCCGCGGTACTCGATGCCGTCATAGAAGCGGCCGAGGACCTTGGCGGTGTCGACCATCGTTTCCTTCTTGCCCATCTGGGAGGACTTGGAATCGAGGAAGGTGACGTTCGCGCCCTCGTCGTAAGCGGCGACTTCGAACGCGCAGCGGGTGCGGGTAGAGGTCTTTTCGAACAGCAGGACGATGTTCTTGCCGGCGAGCAGGTTGCCGCGGATGCCGGCGCGCTTTTTCGCCTTCAGGTCGGCGGCGAGATTCAGCATGTAGCGGATCTCATCGGGGGTAAAATCTTTCAGCGTGAGGAAAGAGCGGCCTTTCAGATTGACGGGCATTGGGAAATCCTCCTTTGTATTTCATAAATCTCTCGTGTAAAGCATCCAAATAATGCTATGATGATTATATCATTCTTAGTTAAAAAAGCAAGGCATTTTCCGCTTTTGCTTTGCGTTGCGAAAGCGGCTGGACTGCGGTGAAAAAAGCAAGCTGGACTGCGCACTCTGCGCCTGCGGGCGAGAAAATGAGGATTTTCCTTTCCGGTGAGATATGATATACTGGGGAAAAAAGGGAGGGAGAGCGATGAGCATTGCGGGGCTTTTGATTCGCCGCGAGCGCCTTGCGCGCGCTTGGAGTCAGGAGGGACTTTGCCGCGGGATCTGCGGCACGTCGTATCTTTCCAAGATCGAGCAGGGAAAAGCGGCGGCGTCGGAGGAAGTTCTCGCGCTGCTGTTTGCGCGGCTTGGCCTTTCGTGGACCGATGACGCAGACGGCGCGCTGCACGCGCAGACGGAAGCGTGCATGGAGGCACTGTTTGGGGGGGACGCGCCGGCGTTTGCCGCCGCGTTTGCGCGCTTGCGCGCGCAGGAGCGGACGCTGCTTTGCAGCCCCTGCGCAGCAGACTATCTGCTGCTGCGCGAATTTGCCTGTGAAGCGGACGGGGAACGGCGTCCACTGGACGCGGAATTTGTTTCGTTTCTGGACCATCGCCAGCTCGCGCTTCAGCGCGTGCTGGAGGGGCGGCATGAGGAGGCGGCGCTGCTCTATCCCGCGGCGGCGATCCGCTTGTGGCAGGGGGCGCACCTCTACGCGCGCGGGCGCTATGCCGCCGCGACCGAGGCGCTGCGCGCCGCCTATGACGCCGCGGCCGCCGGGGCTATGCCCACATCATGATGAACTGCCGCGTATATCTCGGCAACTGCTGTTCCGATTCGGGCGACCCAAAGCGAATGCGCCAGCATTATGCGGTCGCGCAGCGGCTTGCTGAGGCGCTCGGCGATCAGAAGATCCTCTCGACAATCCGCTACAACGATGCGGCGACGAAGATCGAGTGCGGCGACTTTGCGGCGGCATATGCCTACTTTGCTGCGCTGGAAGAGACAGATGCGATGTCGCTGCACAAGCTCGCCGTTTGCTGCGAGGCGTTGGGACGGTGGGACGAGGCGCTCACCGCGCTTGCGCGGGCGGAGGCGATGCTTCCTGAGGGCGAAGCGCACGCACCCGAGCGGCAGATGCTCGCGCTCGTGCGCTGCCGTCTGGAAACGCCGGACTATCTGCACGACGAGCGCTACGGCGAACTGCTGACGAATTGCTTTGCCCTGCTGCGGCGCGAGCGCGGTGCTGGCTACGCGCGCTTCCACCTCAAGTGGATGCTCGAATGGTACAAGGCGAACCGCCGCTACCGGGAAGCCTGCGCGCTGCTGGAGGGCTTTCCTGCGGAAAAGTGAAAAAAGGCTATTGAACGGTATCTGAGGGGAGAAAGTTTCCCACAGATACCGTCTTTTTTGCGCTGACGCACTGTGCCATAATAATGGCGAGGTGAGAACTATGACAAAAACGCTCTGGACAAAGGATTTTATCCGCATTACGCTCGCGACCTCGCTCGGCGCGGCAGGCGGCATCATCAGCGGCTTTGCGCTGTCGTTTCTCGTTTTCGATGAAACGGGCAGCACGCTGGCCTCGGCACTCGTGGTGGCGATCCAATTGCTGCCGGGGGCGGTGCTGCCGCTTCTGATCGCGCCGCTGATGGACCGCTATCCGCGAAAGCCCTTCCTTGTCGGCGGCGACACGGTGAACGCGCTGCTCTATGCGCTCGCGGGCGTCTACCTGCTGCGCTGTGAGTTCTCTTACACGGTGTATCTCGGCTTTTCGCTGCTGCTTGCGTGCCTGAGCGCCTTTGACGAGCTGGCCTACAGCAGCTTTTACCCGCTTATCCTGCCGGAGGGGACGGAGGAAAAGGGCTACACGGTTTCCTCCATGCTCTATCCCGTGCTCAAGGTGCTGATGATGCCCGTGGCCGCCGTGCTCTTCGATACGCTGGGCGTGGCGCGGCTGCTGCTCGTGCAGTCGGCGCTGTCGCTGCTCTCCGCGCTCATCGAAAATAAGATCACGGTCGCAGAAACGCCGCGCGGCGGCGAACGCTTTTCTCTGCGCCTCTGGTGGGAAGATCTCCGCGAGGCGGCCGCCTATCTCAAGCGGGAAAAGGGCTTGCGCGCACTGTATGATTATATGGCGGTGACCAACGGCATGGCGGCGGGCTATTCGCCGCTGCTCATTGCCTTTTTCCGCACAGCGCCCGGCTTTACGGCGGCGATGTACTCCTTTTTTTCCGTGGCGGAGTTTGCCGGGCGCTCGCTCGGCGGCGTGGTGCGCTACCGCTATACTCTGCCGGAAAAAAAAGCGCTTTCCCTTCATCTTCGCCGTCTATCAGATCTATGAAATGATGGACGTGCTGCTTTTGTGGCTGCCGTATCCGCTGATGCTCGCAAATCGCGCTTTCTGCGGCTTTCTCGGCATCAACAGCGCAACGATCCGGCAAGCAGCGGTGCAGCGGTATCTTCCCGATCCTCTGCGCGCCCGTATCAACGCCTATGAAAGTGTGCTTATCACGGCTGCGAGCGCCGTGCTGTCGCTCGCGGTGGGGGCGCTTGGCGAGGTGATGGATTACCGGCTCTGCGTCAGCCTCTGCGCCGCGCTGACGCTGCTCTTCTGCTGGCTTTCCGTCTTTCGCAGCCGCGGCGCGGTCAGGGAAGTGCTGCGCGGCAGGGATGACGCCGCGTGAGCAGATTTCTTGCACTTTCCCTTGTTTTCTGCGGATAAATATAGTATAATTTCGAAAAAGTATCCCCATGGGGCGATTTCGGGCGAATGTGCCGCGCCGACTGGGTAAAACCGCAATGGATAGAGGAGAATTTGCTATGAATATGATCCGCAGCGCAAAGAACCAGATCGCCGAGCTGACGGCGGCGGCTTACCGCGCGGCTGTGCAGGAAGGCCTCCTGCCCGAGGGCGTTACCACCGTTCCCGCCGTGGAGATCCCCAAAGGATACCGCCAACGGCGACTATACGACGACCTTCTGCCTGGCCGCTTCCAAGGCCATGCGCAAGAATCCCCGCGAGGTCGCCAAGATCCTGACCGAGCACATGGATCTGAGCGACACCTACTTCACCTCCGTTGAGATCGCAGGCCCCGGCTTTTTGAACTTCCGTCTCGGCGAGAAATGGTATGCCGACGTGATCTCCGCCGTGGAAGAAGAAAAGGAAAACTACGGCCGCGACAACTGGCTGGACGGCAAGAAGTATATGGTCGAGTTCGTCTCCGCGAACCCCACCGGCCCCATGCACATGGGCAACGCGCCGCGGCGGCGTGCTCGGCGATACGCTCGCAGAGGTGCTTGACTGGTCGGGTGCAAACCTGGCGCGAGTTCTATGTCAACGACTTCGGCAACCAGATCGAAAAGTTCGCCAAGAGCATCGAGGCGCGCGACCTCCAGCTCATCCAGGGGGAGGACGCCGTTGAGTTCCCCGAGGACGGCTACCACGGCGACGATATCCGCGAGCTTGCCAAGGCGTTTTACGACCTTCACGGCGAGAGTTACCTTGATAAGCCCGTCGAGGAGCGCCACGCCGACATGGCGGCGTTCGGCCTTGAGCGCAACATTCCGAAAATGAAGAGCGATCTTGAGCGCTACGGCATCAAGTTCGACGAGTGGTTCTTCGAATCCAGCCTGCACAACAGCGGCTTTGTGGCCGACACGGTGGAGGAGCTGCACAGAGCTCGGCTGGACCTACGAAAAGGAAGGCGCGCTCTGGCTCAAGACCGCCGAGATCATGCGCGACCAGTACCGCAAGCAGGGCAAGAAGGACGAGGACATCGACAAGCTCGACCTCAAGGACGACGTGCTGCGCCGCGCCAACGGCTTCTACACCTACTTTGCCGGAGACATTGCCTACCACCGCAACAAGTTCGCCGTGCGTCATTTCGACAAGGTCATCAACGTCTGGGGCGCGGACCATCACGGCCACGTGGCCCGTATGAAGGGCGCGATCGACGCGCTGGGTCTCGACGGCACGAATCGTCTGGATATCGTGCTCATGCAGCTCGTCAAGCTCGTGCGCGACGGCGAGGTGGTGCGTATGTCCAAGCGCACCGGCAAGACCATCTCTCTTTCTGACCTGCTCGATGAAATTCCCGTCGACGCCTGCCGTTACTTCTTCAACGCCAAGCCCGACACGCAGATGGAATTCGACCTCGGCCTCGCCGTGCGCGAGGATAGCGAGAACCCCATCTACTATATCCAGTACGCGCACGCGCGCATTTGCAGCCTCCTGAAGGCACTCGAGGAAGAGGGCCACAGTGTCAAGTCCGGCGCGGTGGATCTCTCCATTCTCTCGAGCGAGTCTGAGCGCGCGCTCATCAAGGAGCTTTCCTCTTTCGCCGAGGAGATCCGCATGGCGGCCCGCGACTACGACCCGAGCTATATCAACCGCTACCTCATGCGTCTTGCCGCGGCGTTCCACAAGTTCTACAACGCCTGCCGCATCAAGGGCGAGGACGATGCCGTCATCGATGCGCGCCTCAAACTCGCCGCTGCGACGCGCCAGGTGCTTGCCAACGGCCTCAAGGTCATCGGCTGCTCCGCACCGGAAAAGATGTAAAAACATCATACCGGCAAGAAAACAGGCGTCCGGCCATTGGCCGGACGGATTGCAGTCTTTCGCTCTGCGGGTAATCGAAGAGATCGGCAGGGGAGCCCTCTTCGATGATCGCACCGTCCGACATAAAGACCACGCGGTCGGCGACCTCACGGGCGAAGCCCATCTCGTGCGTGACGACGACCATCGTCATGCCGTCATGAGCGAGGTCGCGCATCAGATCGAGCACCTCGCCGACCATCTCCGGGTCAAGCGCGCTCGTCGGCTCGTCGAAGAGCATGACCTCGGGTGCCATGGCGAGCGCGCGCACAATGGCGATGCGCTGCTTCTGCCCGCCGGAGAGCATCGCGGGATATTCGTCCGCCTTGTCGGCAAGGCCGATGCGCTCGAGCAGCGCCATGGCCTGCGCGTCGGCGTCAGGCTGCGATTTGAGCCCCAGCTTCACGGGGGCGAGGGTGATGTTCTTCTTCACCGTCATGTGCGGGAAGAGGTTGAAATGCTGAAAGACCATGCCCATCTCGCGGCGGTGGAGATCCAAATTGACCTTTTTGCCGTTGAGGGCAACGTCCTTGAAGGAAATGGTGCCGGAGGTCGGCTGCTCCAAGCAGATTCAGGCACCGGAGCAGCGTGGATTTGCCGCTGCCGGAGGGGCCGATGATCGCCACGACCTCGCCCTTCTTTACGCTCAGATTGCAGTGGGAGAGCGCGTGGACGCTGCCGCCGCCATATTCCTTTGCAGACGTCCTCCACGCGAATGAGATCAGTGCCTGTCACCACGACGCATTCTCCTTTCCAGTGCCTCGATCGCCTTTCCGGCGGGGTAGGTGATGACAAAATACATCATCGCCGCCAGCACATAGGGCGAGAGGAAATATAGGTGGCGGTCGCCACCGTTTTGGCCGCAAACATCAGCTCGACCATACCGAGTGTGGAGCAGATGGACGATTCCTTGACCATGGTGACGACCTCGTTGCCGAGCGCGGGCAGGACATTTTTTTACGGCCTGCGGCAGCACGACGAGCTTCATCGCCTGCATGGAGGATAGACCCAGCGAGCGCGCGGCCTCGGTCTGCCCTGCGTCTACGGCAAGGATACCCGCGCGGAAGATCTCAGCGACATAGGCGGAGCTGTTGAGCGCGAGCGCGACGACACCGGGGATAAAGCAGGGAAATGTCGATAAACCCGAAGAGGTACAGGCGTGGAATGGAGATCGCGCCGAAAAGACCGAAAGTAGATGATCGAGAGCTGCACGAGCAGCGGCGTGGAGCGAAAGACCGCGATATATGCACCCGAAACGGCGCGCACAAGACGGTTTTTGCTCAGACGCATGAACGCCAGCAGCAGCGCCGGAAGAACTGCCAGTGCAAACCGACACGACCGCGAGCAGGAGCGTATATCCGAGCGCCTGCAAAAAGTACACGCCGTATTTCGGCAGGAAGGAAAAGTTGATAAACGACGCCGGAGACATACCGACAAAGAGGCTGCTCCACCGTGTGGCAAGATCCATGGGAGAGATCTCCTTTCAAAAGTGAGAAATACGATGCGTATTTTGCCGTAGATGCGCCAAAGAGCAAAGCCATGGGGCTTTGCTCTTTGGCAATGAAATCATGAGAGGAGAGAGGAGAGCAAAAAGAAATGAGAGGAGGAACCCTTTTTCAGGCTGCGGAATCGTCTGCCGTAACATCGACGGCCTTGCCGCTCAGCTCGTTGGCTGCGGTAATGAAATCGGCGAGCTTATTTTCAGACTGCATCTTGGCGATGGCCTCATTGATGGCGGGCAGCAGCCTTGGGATCACCCTTGGCAACGGCGATGCAGTAGGGCTGCGCCTCGCCGAGCTCGGAGGAAGCGGGTGCAATGGCAAGGTCAGGGTTGGTCTCGGCATATTCCTGTGCGACGGCGCCGTCGAGCACGACCGCGTCGACCTTACCATAGACCAGTTCGTTGACAAGATCGGTCACAAGGGAGAGAGACGAGGTTTGCGCCCGGGAGCTGATCGGTTACAACGGTTTCCTTGGTGGTGGCTGCCTGCGCGCCCACGCTCTTACCGTCGAAGTCAGCAAGCGTTGCGTACTGCGCGGCATTGTCCGCCTTGACGAGGATCATCGGGGGGATATCGGTGTAGTAGGGATCGGAGAAATCAGCGGAGGCGAGACGCTCGGGCGTGGCTTCCATGGCCGCCATGACAATGTCATAGTCACCCTTGGCAAGGGAGGTGAGCAGGTAGTCGAAACTCATATTTTCGATCTGCAATTCCTTGCCCATCTCGTCGGCAACATACTGGGCGGCGGAAATGTCGATGCCGGCATACTGCATCGTGCCGCTCTCGTCGGCATACATGAACTCAAAGGGGGCGTAGTCGGCAGAGGTGCCGAGTACCAAGGTGTTGGATCCCTCCTGATCGCCGCTGCCGTCAGCGTCGGTGCTGCCGTCATCGGTCTTGCTGCCGCAGGCCATCAGGGAGAGGCTCATCAGCAGAGCCAGGGTCAGTGCAATGTACTTTTTCATGTTGAAAGCTCCTTTTTGTGCGTTCCATCTTGTGTAATATCTGGATACGAAATGAATTTTCATACGCTTCAGAAACGATAGCGTTAGTATAGATGTTTACTTATTCATTGTCAACAGTAAAAGCCCAAAAGTGAAGAGAACGGCGGAAGATTTTCTATGCAACCTGTACAAATATACGGAAAATGCCAAGAAAACTGAATATAATCTGCGATTATGTATCGTGGAGTGAATAATAAGGCGGGCGGCGCACAGACGAAACAGAACAGCCGCAGAAGCACATCGACTTCTGCGGCTGTTCTGTTCTTCTTATCGGGAGAGGATCCTGATGCGCTGCGGGCGCGTCTCAACGGTTTCCTGTAAGCGAAATAATATGCGATCGCGCACAGCGGCAGCGCGGCGAGCACATCAAGGACGGAGTGCTGCTTCATAAAGACGGTGGAAATACAGATGAGGAAGGCCGCGATGGCCGAGGCGATGCGCCATTTCTTTGCGGAAAAAGACCGGCGCATACCAGAAGGCAAAAAATGCCGCGAGCGAACCGATGACATGCAGCGAGGGCAGACGTTCGTGTTCGTATCGAACACGTAGAACCCCGCGATGAAGCGCGTGAGGGCATTGTCGCGCGGGAAGACCTCAGGCCGGAGCATCTGACAGGTGGGAAAGAGGAAATAGATAATGAGCGTCACCGAGTAGGTGATCATCACAAAAGTGCATCATGCGGCGAAAGCCCTTGACATCGAAGAAAAATGTATAGGCCACCGCGCCGATGAGGTAGACGAACCAGAAGAGGTAGGGAATGAGAAACCATTCGTTGAAGGGAATGAGATCATCGAGCGCGCAGTGCATTTCAAAGTAATGCGCGACGGGATAGAACCGCTCTGCGTAGGAAAAGAGCAGCCCGAAAACCGGCCAGAACAGCAGCAGCCACACGTGAAAAACTCCGGCGTATTCAGCTTGCGGAGGCGGAACTGCCGGTAATCAACACTGGGACAGATCATGCGAGATCCCCTCCTCTTCCGCTGCGCTCATTTCCGAGAGAATGTTGGCCGCGGCATTTTGCGGCACGGCGGCGCCGAGCGCGTCGCCCATTTTTTCAAGAGCAGGCTCGTTGCTCAGCAGCTTCAGACTCGTGCGTGCGATCTCGCGGGGCGTTTGCCCCGTGACTGCGCCGCCCGTGCGCAGGAAGAAGTCCTTGTTATATTCCTCGCAGCCGGATACCGCATCGATAAACACCATGGGAAGGCGCATGGACGCGGCCTCGGTCACGCTGATGCCGCCGGGCTTGGTGAGGTAGAGGTCGGCGGAGTCCATCAAGAGCGCCATGTCCTTCACGTAGGAGCGGATATGGACGTTGTTCACGCCGCAAAAGCGACGGGAGAGACGGCCAAAGAGCTGCTGTTCGTGCCGCATACGATCGTGAGATCCTGATCGGCGGGGAGCGCACGGGCAATGCGCCGCGCGATGCTCATGATGGGGCCGCAGCCCATGCTGCCGCACATCATCACAAGGTGGCGGTGGTCGACGGGAATGCCGAACGCACGCTTGGCGTCCTCCTTGCGCACGCCGGAGCGGAACATCCGGCGCACCGGAATGCCGCAGGCGCGCAGCCGCTCGGGCGTGATGCCGCCGCCGAGAAAGTCGCCGGAAAGCGATGCGGCGGGAATGAAGTAGCGGTCGAGCGCGCTGTCCTTCACGCTGGGCGAGCAGGTGTAGTCGGTTGCGATCAGGCAGGTTTTGAGATGCGGCAGCCGGGTCTTTACAACCTCGCTGACCATGAGGGCGGCAAAGGGGTGTGTGCAGATGACCGTATCATACCCGCTGCCGGCGATGAAGCCGCCGAGCGTTTCCGCGCCCTGCGTGAGATAACGGTAGAGCGTGGAGCTTTCGTGAAACTGCTCAGGGTGCTCCTCTGCCGCGCGGTAGCCCACGCGGAACAGCCCCGGTGCGTGGCGGTAGATGCGCACGTGCCAGTTGGAGATGAAGCGCGAGACCTCGGGCGAGATAAAGCGCAGCGCGTCCTCGGTGTCACAGGGAATATTTCATGGCGGCACTCTTCTGCGAGCGCCGCGGCGCAGGAGTTGTGCCCCTCGCCGGTGTTGCAGCTTAAAATCAAAACTTTCATAAAAAGCACCGATCCTTTTACTCCGGTTGTTTGGTTTCGCACTCCAGCGCTGCTGCGCGGCAAGCAGCCGCTGAAGCCGCGGGCGGTTGTAGCGCTGAATGATGAGAAACGGCAGGTTGCCGAGGAGAATGTAGACGGCGGTGAATACCGCGCCGCCCGTCCCCGGCCAGAGGCGCAGGGCATAGAAGCCGAGCAGGATAAGCAAAAGTGAATGAACTCCGCCACGCAGGACTCCTCGATCATGCGCGGGAGCTGCTCGCGGAAGTTGCCCTCGAGCTTTTTGCGGGAATGAGCTTCGGCACGATCCTGCTCATATCGGGAACCTTGCTTTGCCAGTCATGCACGCGCAGCGCGCGGTAGAGCGCCGGCTCCCAGCTGGCGCAGCGGTAGGGGAAGCTGTCGCCGCGGAACCAGGACTTTGGCAGCAGCCGTCCGAGAACGAACGACGCGACGCCCAGAAAAGCGTAGTAAACGCAGCAGCGCAGAAAGCCCATCGTCATCTCTCCTTTCCCGTGATAAAAACCCGACGCAGGGGAACTGCGCCGGGGGAAGCGGTGGCCTGATACGACCAATAGAAACAGTATAGCACAGAGATTCGAACAAATGATGAAGAGAATCTCAACTTTTGTTGAAAAAGGCGCTCATGTTTCCATTGGCAGGCGCACGGCAAAGCGGCAGCCGCCGCTCGCCGGATCCTCGAGCCAGACCTCTCCGCCGTGAATGGCAATGATCTTGCGCACGAGCGCAAGTCCGAGACCGTTGCCCTCGGACTCGTGCGAGCTGTCGCCCTGATAGAATTTGTTGAAAATGCGGGCCTTATCCTTCTCGGAGATGACAGGGCCTTCGTTGTCGATGGTGAAAAGTACGCTGCCGTTTCCTGCACGAGGCGTATTTGAACGAGCCCGCCGCGCGGGCCAAATTTTACGGCGTTGTCGATGAGGTTTGTCCACACGTGCTGCAAAAAGACCCTCGTAGCCGGTAAAATCCACGGAGTCGAGGTCTACGTCGAAGTCGACCTCTTTTTTCCGTCCATCTGCGCTCGAGCGCCAGAATGCACTGGCGCACCTGCTCGTCGAGGCGGAAGCGCGAGCGCCGGGGACGAATGGACTGGCTGTCGAGCTTGCTCAGCAGCAGAATATTGCCCGCAAGGGGTGGAGAGGCGGCGCGTATTGAAGAGGATCTTGTCGATATACTCCGCCTGCTACTCGCTCGACTGCTGATGCTCCTGCAAGAGCGAGGCATAGCCCTCGATGGCGCTGATGGGCGTTTTGAATTCGTGCGAAACGTTGGAGATGAAAGTCGGTTTGCAGCGTTTCGGTGGCATTCAGCTCGCTGACCATGAGATTGAAGTTGTCGTAAATGTCGCGGATGTCACGAAAGATGCTCTTGGTCTCCACGTGAACGTGGAAGTTGCCGCCGGCGACCTCCTTCATGCTGTGCGAAAGGCGGGAGATGGGCGCGAAGAACGCGATGGAGAAGCCGCTGCCGGGCGCTGCCGAGCAGCAGCGTGAAAAATAAGCACCCAGACGAACATCGGCATCGACGCCGAGATGCTCCAGCCCCCAGCCTGCGAGCGCGGCCAGAAGCGCCACGACGACAAAGCCTGCCATGCAGATGAAGAAGAACTGCACGCGGATATCAAGAAATCTATTGCGGCGCTGTTTCATGAGCGCACCACCTTATAGCCGACGCCGCGCATCGTGACGATCTTGAAGTCGGAATTGTCGCGGAAGCGCTCGCGCAGGCGCGCGATGTGCACATCAACGGTGTGGGTATCGGTGCTGGAATCGTAGCCCCAGATGTCGTCCATGAGCTGCTGGCGCGTGAAGATGCGGCCGGGGAAGGAGGCCATCTTGTAGAGCAGCATGAATTCCTTCTGCGGCAGCACCATGCTCTCGCCGCCGACGGTGACGCTGAGCGAGTCGCATTCCATGACCGTGCCGCCGATGACCTGCCGGCGCTCGCTCGCCATCTGCGCGCGGCGCAGCAGCGCGCTCACGCGCAGCACCATTTCGCCGATGTTGATGGGCTTGACCATATAATCGTCGCTGCCGGAGAGAAAGCCAAGACGCATATCGTCAAAGGCGTCCTTGGCGGTGATCATCATGATGGGAATGGACGAGCCGCTCTCGCGGACGGGAGCGCACCAGCTCATAGCCGTCCATCTTCGGCATCATAATGTCGGAGATGATGAGGTCGTAATAGCTCTGCTCCAGCGCTGCAAGCGCCTCCTCGCCGTTGGAAACGCCGAGCACCGTATAGCCGTTTTTGGTGAGCACATGGGCGAAAAGCTGGCGCAGCTGCGGTCGTCCTCGGCGATGAGTATTTTGAACATGGCGCTCCTCCGATCGTTTCCGCCGT
>VOFB01001825.1_pt1 | contig 17249 bp, 31 predicted proteins | sample 5384141 | NCBI WGS metagenome assembly VOFB01 (sample SAMN12384721, study PRJNA508395) | human gut metagenome | isolation source: healthy gut A | host: Homo sapiens | reverse complement strand
TCGTATTGCTTCGTTTCAGGTTGCGTGTTCTATTCACTGTCCCAGGTTAAGGGAATCCACGATACTGACCTCTAAAGATTCCCCGGATCGGAGGTTTCCTCCTAGCCATCCCAAGTCTCTGCGGATGGTGAATCCGATATCTCCTTCTCGTCAGCAGTAAAATTCATCACCGCCAAACCGAAGTATGGCAGACACTGTCTACGCAGGTAAGCCCAGCGCCAGCGCTTCCCGTCTTTCGGATGACCCGAAGTCTACGACTTGTATGTCCACACGTATCGTTGGTGTATTTTAAGCCGTTGATGTCGCAGAATATAAAGCTCGTATGACGTATGATGCCGTTTTTCTCATAAAAGCTTCTGTCAGATCTTCCATTTCAAAACGGTTATAAATTCCCGTCAGCTGATCGATCCGGTACAACTTCTGCAGTTTCAGATTTACTTCCCTGATGCTACTGCGCTGCAGATATAATTTTCCAGTGCATAACAGATAATATTGCGGAAAAAGGTTTCAGAATTCCTGTCCTAAACATCATCACACACCAGCCACCATACGGTATCCCATCCGGTGCGGCTGATGATAGTACCGGTGGCATAAACACCCTGTACCCGCCTTTCTTCTGTCGGTTCTTTTCATTGCACCAGTTAAGTACTTTCTCTCTTACAGCTTCGATAACTTTTTGGCTTCCTGGGAAAACAGATCATCCGTCAAAAAGATGCCGCCCTCTTCCCAGCCCCCGACCAGACCTTAAGAATCTCCCCGTCGCAATCCTTAAGGGACTCTTCAGTAGATCCGGCTAAGCATACCCATTCCTGCATGGACTGGGGTTTGGATTTTGCGTCATATTCCTGCAGATTTCTTCCAGAAACTCCAGTTACGAACGATTCCTTGTATCAAATGGGCTATGCTGACCTGCAGCCACAGGTATTCCCGATATGATAAAACCGGTAGGAAGAGTCCCCTAATGTACCATTGCTTTCCATCTGCCTTTCCATGAAGTCCGTGCAAAGCCACGACAGCTTCGCATGCCACCTGGTCTCTCGGCCGTTCAATGATTTGTCATCGTCGGGCTGAAACATTTCCCATCAGATTCAGCCTGTGATTGGTATCTTTCCTCAGAGCGCAGTTCAGCACATGGTCTGCAAAAAAGCGCCAGCCAGATCATTGCGCTGATAAGCTTACTTACCGTGGGGAGTTTCTCCCTGCCCTCATATGCTGCAATCATTTTCTGGCATATGGAGACAGTACTCATAATTTCCATAATCCACCATTCAACAAGACAAAGCCCCAGTTCCCGAATTTTGGACTCTACCCCTGTTGACGATCTGCGCCTCGCCAGTATCTTTCATGCCGTTAATAAAACCAAATGTCCGGATTCATGAACCCCCGGCAAGATACCGCAATGCCGCATCGCTTTGCTCTGATTGATTCCGACAAAGAAGCCCGGGAATCTCCTCTTCGAGAGGCCACAAGGGCTTTCCGCTTTCTCGGTCGTTCGAGCAGCACTGTAGAAGGCATCTCTTCTTTGACCGTGGTACTCAGGTACAAAAAATCCATCGCGTACGCCTCCACTTATCTGCCAGTTTCAAAAAAAATCAAACTCCTGACTTATTAAACTATCCCGATCCGTCTTCCAAAACTTGCATACAGATGTATGCGAGTCATGAGATTCTTTTCTGTGTAATTTTCCAGACCCGTAATGATACATATCACGCAAGTACTCACCGTTCGTCCTAGTCGCAAATACCTGCACTCTTCATGAGTCGCACCTGTTCCTCGGCTTCGTATCTGGTACTATTACACCACCCATTTCGAGAGGCAGTCATCCGTGCGACATTTGACGACGCCATTCTTTTCCTGTTTCCGCCGCCCGCTTTACGCCTGTGTTTTCGACGTAGCTACTACGTCTCGACGCGGTTTTGTCCGTTCTCCATTTAAAAAGAGTGCTGATTTTGTATTGACTTTTTAAAACCAGCGTTTTATTATTCTATTTATGGAGTTATTTTAAGAAAAGGAGTGTTTTATTATGGCAAATAAACATGGAAATTTATCAATCGACAGCGATAACCTTTTTCCCGATTATAAAAAAATGGTTGTATTCCGACCATGACATCTTCTTCCGTGAGTTAATCTCAAATGGCTGTGATGCGATCACAAAGCTGGAAAAATTAGAGATGATGGGCGAGTATCAGTTCCCGGCTGATTATAAAAAAAAATCGAGGTCGTTGTCAATCCAGAAGAAAAAACTTTGAAATTCATCGATAACGGTCTTGGTATGACGGCAGACGAAGTCGAGGAATACATCTGCCAGATCGCATTTTCCGGTGCAACTGACTTTATTGAAAAATACAAGGACAAAGCAAACGAAGACCAGATTATCGGACATTTCGGACTGGGCTTCTACTCCGCTTTCATGGTAGCAGATCAGGTTACCATTGATTCCTTATCTTATAAGGAAGGGTCTACCCGGTTCACTGGAGCTGCGATGGTGGTACCGATTACGATATGGAAGACGGCATCAAAGATACCATCGGTACGGAGATCACCCTGTTTTTAAACGAGGACTGCTTAGAGTTCGCAAACGAGTACCGTGCAAGAGAGATCATTGAAAAGTACTGTTCTTTCATGCCAACCCCCTGATTTTCCTTAGCAAAGCAAATGCGGAAACAGAATATGAGACCATTGATGCGGCTGATAAGTTAGATACCGATACCGTTGTGGAAACCATCCACGAGGAAGCAAAGACAGAAGAAAAGAGAATGAAAACGGTGAAAAAAGAAGTCGTTGAAGTTTCTCCTGCCAAAGATAAATTAAAGATCGTAAAACGTCCGGTTCCACTCAATGATACCAATCCATTATGGACCAAAAATCCAAGCGACTGTACCGATGAGGAATACAAAGCGTTCTACCGCAAAGTTTTCCTGGACTACAAAGAGCCTTTATTCTGGATTCATCTGAACATGGACTATCCGTTCAACTTTAAAAGGTATTTTGTATTTCCCGAAGATCAATACCGAGTACGATTCGATCGAGGGTACCATCAAGCTTACAACAACCAGGTCTTTATCGCAGACAACATCAAAGAAGTCATTCCTGAATTTTTAATGCTGCTCAAAGGTGTGATCGATTGTCCGGATCTGCCACTTAACGTATCCAGAAGTGCCTTACAGAACGATGGTTTCGTAAAAAAATCTCCGAATACATCACAAAAAAAGTTGCAGACAAACTGATTGGTATGTGCAAGACCGATAAAGAAAATTACGAAAAATACTGGGATGATATCAGCCCATTCATCAAATACGGCTGCTTAAAAGACACCAAGTTCTGCGACAAGATGAATGATTACATCCTGTTCAAAAACTTAGATGACAAATATCTGACCTTACCGGAACTTCTGGTCAAAAAAGAAGTCAAGGAAGAAAGCGCGTTGATGCAGACGGCAACCCGGTATCCGATGCCGATGCCAAAGATACAGAAAACGCTGAGGAAGAAAAAGACAACCGCAAGGTCATCTACTACGTGACCGACAAGGTACAGCAGGGACAGTACATCAAGCTCTTCAAGGAGCAGGGAATGGACGCTGTGATCTTAGACCACAACATCGATACCTCCTTCATCTCACAGTTAGAGCAGCGCAACGAGACCTACAAATTTATGCGTATTGATGCAGATGTAACCGAATCCTTAAAAGATGAAACTTCCGAAGAGGACTTAAAAGTCAAAACAGATACCCTGACCGAAGTATTCAAAAACGCTCTGCACAATGACAAGCTGACTGTAAAAGTAGAAAATTAAAGAATGCTTCCATCTCTTCCGTCATCACACTTTCCGAAGAGGGAAGACGTATGCAGGATATGATGAAAATGTATGCTATGGGAGGCATGGGAGGCATGGACCCTAATATGTTCGCAGCTGACCTTACCTTAACCTTAAATGCAAACAACGAGCTGGTAAAATACATCTTCGAGCACAAAGATTCCGAACATGTTCCTATGTTCTGTGAACAGCTTTTATGATCTGGCAATGTTATCCAACCAGCCATTGTCTGTAGATGCGATGAGTAAATTCGTAGAACGAAGCAATCAAATTATGATGCTGCTTTCTGAAAAATAAGATCAGTATGACACAAAAAATAGGATGTTATCCCAAACCGATAACATCCTATTTTTTTATGTCATACTGATCTTATCCAATATGCCCGTCAGGTGTGCGATTGTCACACCATAGTTTGTCATTGCGACCTGCTGCTTTTTTCGCCCGTTCGATCCGTGACAGCACGTACTTGCGGTTAAACATACAGGCTCCACACTGTATGACCAGGTCGTAGGAAGAAAGGTCTTCCGGGAAATCCGTTCCACTGACCAGTTCGACGGTCAGTCCCTCTCCCACTCTCTTTTTCAACATGTTCGGTATCTTTTCTCTTCCGATGTCCTCTTTTTAACGGTGCATGCGTACAGCACTCTGCGATCAGGACTTTGACTGCGGTGTGAGGGCATCTAACATTTTTGCCCCTCCACATAGTATGGGAGATCTCCTTTATATGCAGCAAACAGCACAGAAAAAGAAGTCAGCATACTTTCTTTTTTGGCTTATGTTCATAAACATAACCAAACACCTGTGAATCTGTAATGATCAGTTTTGGTGGCTCCCTTAAGGCAGCCAGTGCCAGAGTCATCTTGTCTGTCGTAACACTCATTACCAGACATTTCTTATCCAATAGTTCCCGAATGGTCTGCACCTGTGGAAGGATCAGTCGTCCTTTCGGTGCCTGAATATCCTGTGGCATGACTAAAGGACAACGTCATCCTCTCCTACCAGTGTTCCGGTAATCAAGTTATTTCCATAATTTTTCCGGCAGAAGTCTGGTCAGCGTTTCTTTTAACCGCATCCATACCCTCGCCTGTCTGTGTACTGACCACGAGCGGTGTTTCCCTTGGTATCTTCTTTTATCTTGTCAAAAGTTCTCTTGTGTTCTTTCTGATATCCGCCTTACTGATGATAAAAAGAACCGGCGTATTCTTTTCCCTAAAGAAATGATACCACTCGTATTCCTGCAAAGATCTGCTTCCCTTTCGTCCTCACCGGAAACTACGATCACAGCAAGTTCTGTTTTTCCGCTGCAAGGCGGGTCTTTTTCTACTGCTGCCCGCCAAGTTTACTCTCATCATCAAAACCTGCCGTATCAATAATGATACAGGGGCCAAGCGGATTGATCTCCATTGCTTTGTAAACCGGATCTGTTGTTGTTCCGGCTACGTCTGCAACGATCGATACCTCCTGCCCGGTAAACGCATTGATAAAGGAAGACTTTCCACTGTTGGTCTTTCCGAAGATCCCGATGTGCAGACGGTTACTGCTCGGTGTTTCATTTAATGTAACTGCCATTGAACCATCCTCCTAGAAGCGGAAATCCCGTTTTCCTTCTGCAATATCATGGATATGATCGGAGGCTGTTTTCTTTACCTTTGATTTGGAATATTTTCTAATTCTTTTTTCAATGAGTTCCATACCGATCTTTCTGGTTTCCTCGCTTGCATAATCCTCTAAGTACTCTTTTAACGTCATCAGCGCATTCGGATGACAGCAGTTTAAGATCTGCATATTTTTAGCAGAGCTCCATAAAGCGGTCTCCGGTTCTTCCCTCTCGGTAACATGCGGTACAGAAAGAAGGGAATATAGCCTAATTTCATCAGCCAGTTTACGACCTCGTCGAAGTGTTCTCTGATCGCTGACGTCCGAACTGCTCGCTGGTTACCTCTTCCTTGGTCTCCGGCTCTGCATAACCGCCGACACTCGTTCTCGATGCACCGCTGATCTGCGATACGCCGAGTGGTAATACTTTTTCTCTTACTGCCTGGCTCTCGCGTGTGGAGATGATCATACCCGTATATGGTACGGCAACACGGATCAGGGCACAGATCTTTGCAAAAATATCATCGCTGATACCGTTGTCAAATGCGGTCGGATCAATGTCATCTGCATGTTTGACACGCGGCACGCTGATCGTGTGCGGCCCGACACCGTGCACGGCTTCCAGATGTTCCGCGTGCATCAGAAGTCCGGCAAATTCATAACGGTATTTATCCAGCCCGAACAGGACGCCGAAGTCCTACATCATCGATGCCGCCCTCCATCGCACGGTCCATTGCCTCCGTGTGATACGCGTAATCATGCTTCGGTCCGGTCGGATGGAGTTCCTCATAACTTGCTTTATGATAGGTCTCCTGAAACAGGATGTAGGTTCCGATGCCTGCTTCTTTTAATTTGCGGTAGTTTTCCACGGTCGTTGCCGCAATATTGACATTGACACGGCGGATCGCACCGTTTTTATGTTTGATGCTGTAGATGGTCTTGATGCACTCTAAGATATATTCGATCGGGTTGTTGACCGGATCTTCGCCCGCCTCAATGGCAAGACGTTTATGTCCCATATCCTGCAATGCAGTAACTTCTTTTACGATGTCTTCCTGCGTCAGTTTCTTTCTTGCAATGTGTTTGTTTTTCAGATGATACGGACAATACACAGCCGTTCACGCAGTAGTTTGACAAATAAAGCGGTGCAAACAATACGATACGGTTTCCGTAAAAATCTTTTTTGATCTGCTGTGCCAGATCATAGACCTCCTGCACTTTCTCCGGGATCTCACACGCCAACAGCACGGATGCCTCCCTGTGGTTCAACCTTTTTCAGTTTTGCCTTTTGCAATGATCTGATCGATCACCTCTACATTGTCCTTGTTGGCATCTGCATAGGCAAGTGGTCTCTCTGATCTCCTCATCTGAAATAAACTCTTCTGCTTTAATGATTTTGCGTTATACATACACTCTTTCCTTTCTTTCCGGTCAGCTCCCTATTGCTTTCCGGTTAGTTTCTTTTTATAGTCACCACGGTCAACTACGACCTGATATCCTATCGCTTCCATTCGGTTCTGCATACAGAAACGGCACTCTGCCGCCTCATCTCCTGTACAGATCTTGTTGTCATATAATTTATATTTTTCCCGCACCGCTACCGGTGAAAGATTTGGCATAACTACATTGGCACCCGCTAAAATACCAAGTTCACCCCTTCGGATGAATGGTTCCCAGTGCTGTCGTTGCCGGAAGCAGCATGTGGCACCAGAAGTCTTATGATACTGGAGCAGTCTCAGTGTCCGGTCTCAATGTACCCGCACACTCCCCCGCCAAACGGCGTGTCCTGCTGCGGGATAAACGGCCCGATCCCAACCATATGTGGTTGTAATTCCAAAATAAACTGTAAATCATCATATAAAGTATCAAACGTCTGTCCCGGTGAACCCACCATAAACCACACCCGGTCTGATACCCGATCTCTTTTAATTCTCTTAAGCACTGCATCCCTGTGCTGAAAGGACATTTTCTGTGGATGCAGTTTTTTGTAGTGCTCCTCATCGGCGGTTTCATGGCGGAGCAGATACCGGTCCGCGCCCGCTTTTAAAAATGCCTCATAACTTGCCGCTCTTTTTCCCCAATGGATAATGTCACTGCGCAATCAGGATGCTGCCTTTTTGATCTTAGCTACCAGCTCACAGATCTTTGCATCCGTATAATAACCGTCCTCTCCCCTGCAATACAAAGGTGCGAAATCCCAGTTCGTATCCATTCTTACAGCACTCTAAAATCTGTTCCATGCTCAGGCGATACCGGTCTGCTTTCTCATTGCTGCAACGGATTCCACAATAATAACAGTCGTTTTTGCAGTAATTGGTAAACTCGATCAGACCTCTCATATAGATCTGATTTCCATAGATCTGCTGTGCCGTCTCTTTTGCCTTTGCTGCAAGATATTCTTTTTAATCCCGCATCCTCTGTCGTAAGCAGTTCTTCTAACGTCTGCCGGTCGATCGTCCGCGTCTTTCTGATCCTGTCTACTATCTCATAGCTGTGTTGCATTGTTTCCTCCATGCTTTTTATTTTACATTGAATACGCTGTTTTAACAGTGACTCCATCCAGTCTTCCGATCTTGCCGGTCAGGGCATTGATCGTATCCTGTGGCGCATCCATTGCCACACTGATGATATGAAGATTTCTCTCTTTATACGGGATCCCCATTCTTCCAATGATATATCTGCCATATTCATGCAGCAGCTCATTTAACTGCGGCACAGATTCTACATTTTCAATGATGATTCCGAGCAATGCTACTTTGTTTCCACTTCTGTTCCCTCCTGAATGATAAACGCTAAAAAGCTGTACCCCATAAAAAGGTACAGCTTTAGCCCCGTGTTTTTTATGCCATACCTTTCACCTCAATCACTATTTCGGTGTCAGAGTCTGTTCAATATTTTATTATAAGGTTCCGAACTCATATCCTGCTGCCTTTGCCGCATCGATAAAATCGCCTAATATCGCTGCATTGGTCGATGACTCTGCATGAAGCAGATAGATTGCTCCCGGGTGCAACCGCTCTTTTTAACTTGGCAAGACTCGCAGTCTGATCTGGCTGATTGTTGACATCATAATCCAGATAAGCAAAGCTCCAGAACACGCTCTTGTAATTACAGTTATTTACCATCGCAAGTGACTGTTCGCTGAAACGTCCGGTCGGATAGCGGAATAAATACATGTCATAGCCAAATGTCTCTTTGATGTACTCATGATTGCCCATGACTTCGTTTTTCTGCTGATCCAGTGTCTGGGATGGAAGTCCCTTGGACGGATGTGTCACACTGTGGTTGCCCAGTACATGACCCTCGTCGATCATACGCTGTACCAGTTCCGGATCCGCCTCCGCATATGGTTTTGTGACAAAGAACGTTGCAGTCACACCTTTTTCTTTTTAAAGTGTTTAATATACTCTCCGTCTGTCCATACTCATATCCCTCATCAAACGTAAGGTAGATCGTATTGGTGTCCTCTCCGATAAAGTAGGCATTGTATTTGCCGTATTTCTCCCTGCGCTGGTTGCTCCGGTCGGACGGTTCTTCTCATCCACATTAGTGCCCTGTCCCCAGTCCTGACTGGTCGCATCCAAAGACTCGACATTTTCAATGACCGGATTGCTCAGTATCTGTCCTTTGTTGGTCTCTGCAACATCGGTGCTCTCTGTGCTGTCAATAGTTTCCGTGCCATCTGCTGGCTTATCCTGATATGCGGCATCGGTTGCCAGCACCGCATCTCCGATCGCCTTTGCATAATCACTCAAATGCTCGTCAAACAACTGATTGTCCGTAGGACTGTTCATAAATCCAAGCTCAACGATACAGGACGGCATATCAGAATGTAAATTTACATAGTAATCCTTGGCAGAACTTTTCTGTGTTCCTGTTTTTCCGCCACGGTTTCTGGAAATACCAACTGCATCCAGCCCGCTCATAATATTTTCTGCCATCGTATTCGTCTTTTCATCTGCCGTACTGCTGACCCAGGTTTCTACCCCATTTCCATCTCCGGTATTCCGGTGCAGGGAAACAAAGTAATCTGCCTTGTTCTCATTTGCAAAATTTGTCCTCTCTTCGAGTGATAAAAGGTGTCATCACTTCGTGTCAAGATGACCTGCACATCCTCCTGTGCTGCCAGATATGCTGCAACCGCCTGTGCGATCTTTAAATTATCATTTTTCTCATAGCGGAGCCTGTAATCGGAACCATTATCCTTTCCACCATGTCCGGCATCAATACAGATGGTAAGCTTTTCCTTCCTCCAGTCCGGTTTCCGTATTCTCATTCTCATCCAGAACATAGACATCTCCCTCTATCGTAGGAAGTTCCTCCTTGGGATGGATCTTTTCCAGAAGATACCCCATGCCATGAAATAATAAAAGTACCACTGCCAGCTGTATCGCACAATATGTCATACATATTGCATTTTTTATATATCTTTTCCTTCGTTTTCCCACTGTAACCCTTGTCCAATTCTTTTTTTTCGGGTGTTACCCCATCTGTTTTCTATTGTACCCTATCTTCTGGAAAAGACTAGCAAACATTATTTAAGATTTTATGAAGTCAGTCCTGCAAAAACTGTGCAAGCACATAATTACTCAGATCCTGTCCCCGCTCCGTGAGATAAATCCTACCCTCCCGCTTGCAAAGCAGTTCTTCCTTCTGCAGTCTGGCTAACGTATCGCCATAGACCGCCTCAATCGGGATCCCATAGGCACGTTCAAAAATCGCTCCGGTAAATACCTCGATCATGCGCAGTCCGAGAAACATCGTCTCTTCCATCTGTGCTTTTCTGTCGACCTGCTCCACCGAGGCATGAAGATTGGTCGCCGGAAGTGTCTCTCTTCCCTCCTGCTCCCACAATCCTGCCCGGAGTTCGTTCGTGCCGCTCAAATAATCGTAAAGTTCTCTGGTATTGGAGTAGCGGATATTATCCAACAGGGAAGCAGCTCCCAAGCCGACACCAAGGTAGTCGATCCGTCTCCAGTAACCAATGTTGTGACGGCAGGCATACCCCGGAGTGCAAAATTGGACACCTCGTAATGCTGATAACCTGCCTCTTTCAATGCCTTCTCCGTGATCTTTGTGATGCGGTAGGTCTCCTCCTCATCCGGCAGGGCATCCGTTTTCATCCCCGCCTGCTGCTTGATCGCATCAAACTTATACAGATCATAAAACGGTGTCCCCTTTTCGATCATAAGCGAATACGCGGAAATATGTTCCGGTTTTAATCGCAGGACTTTCTGTAAGGAAGCATATGCCTTTTCCGCCGTCTGTCCCGGCAGGGCATTCATCAGATCGATATTGATATTGGTAAATCCATGTGCCCTTGCCATGTCATAGGTCTTTAAAAACTGCTCAAACGTATGGATCCTGCCCAATATCTTTAACTCTACATTATCCGGCGACTGCAGTCCGATGCTTAACCGGTTAATGCCGCTCTGCCGGTAGGAAACGAATTTTGCCTCCGCGATCGTTCCCGGATTACATTCGATCGATACCTCTGCATCTGCTGCCACCTCAAAAGCATCATAAACCTGCTAGGATGGATGCCATGGAACGCTCGGTCAGCCAGGAAGGGTTCCTCCCCGATATAGATGGTGCTGATCCTGCGGTCTTTCATTCTATTTCCATAGAAGGCGATCTCTTTTTTGAGTGCCGTCACATAATCAGTCTGCGTATCTTCATCTGCCGGAAACGAAAGGAAATCGCAGTAATTACATTTTTTACACAAAACGGAATATGAATGTAAAGCTCTAATTCTTTCTTCTCCATTCTTAATCCTCATCCAGTTTTAAGACACTCATGAATGCTTCCCTGCGGGATCTCTACATTGCCGACCTGGCGCATTCTCTTCTTTCCCTTTTCTGCTTCTCAAGCAGCTTCTTCTTACGGGAAATATCACCACCATAGCATTTTGCAAGAACGTCTTTCCTGAGTGCTTTTACGGTTTCTCTGGCAATTACCTTGCCCCCACTGCTGCCTGGATCGGAATTTCAAATAAATGTCTTGGAATTTCCTCTTTAAGTTTCTCGCACATTTTTCTGCCGCGCTCATAAGCTCTTCCCTCAAAGACAATGAAAGGAAAGTGCATCCACTTCTTCTTTATTGACCAGAATATCCAGTTTTACCAGTTCTGAACGCTCATATCCCATCATTTCATAATCAAAGGATGCATAACCTCTTGATCTGGACTTTAATGCATCAAAGAAATCATAGATGATTTCATTCAAGCGGAAGATGGTAATGTAATACGGCACGTTTTTCCTCGATATACTCCATTCCCTGCATATACTGCCTCTGCGTTCCTGACAAAGATCCATGATTGTACCGATATATTCAGTCGTTACCATAATCTCAGCATTTACCATAGGTTCTTCCATATATTCAATCTCAGATGGATCCGGGAGATTCGTTGGATTTGTCAGCTCAATGACTTCGCCGTTCGTCTTGTGTACTTTATATATAACGCCCGGCGCTGTTGTTACAAGGTCAAGATTATATTCTCTCTCCAGTCGTTCCTGTATAATCTCTAAGTGCAGAAGTCCAAAGAATCCACATCGGAAGCCGAATCCAAGTGCAATAGATGTCTCAGGCTCGAACTGCAAAGGGAGGCATCATTTAACTGTAATTTCTCCAACGCATCCCTGAGATCTGGGTATTTTGCGCCATCTGCCGGATATAATCCACAGTAAACCATTGGATTAACTTTCTTGTAGCCCGGAAGCGGTTCTGCACATGGATGTGCCGCATTGGTTACCGTATCACCCACGCGGGTATCCTTTACGTTCTTAAGACTTGCTGTAATATAGCCTACCATTCCTGCACTAAGCTCCTCGCACGGAATAAAACGGCCGGCCCCGAAATAACCAACTTCTACTACTTCTGATTTTGCGCCTGTCGCCATCATAAGGATCGGTGTTCCTTTTTACAGTTCCTTCTTTGATTCTGCAAAATATGATAACACCCTTATATGCATCATATAATGAATCAAAGATCAACGCCTGAAGCGGTGCGGAAGCATCTCCTGATGGTGCCGGAATCTTTTTACGATCTGCTTCCAGAACCTCCTCTACATTCAGTCCGGTCTTTGCTGATATAAGCGGTGCATCCTGTGCCTCTATTCCTATAACATCCTCAATCTCTTCAATAACTCTTTCAGGTTCTGCACTTGGAAGGTCAATCTTATTAATTACAGGAAATACATCAAGATCATGGTCTAATGCAAGATATACATTAGCAAGTGTCTGTGCTTCAATTCCCTGTGCCGCATCTTATAGACACGGATACGGACTGCCTGGGATTTGATGGTAATGCCACGCTCCCGCTCCAAATCCATATTGTCCAGAACCTGATGATGTCCCGGTAAACCCCTAACAATCTCATATTACTGCAGACGTTTGACGGGCGATAGAAAAGCTGCGGATTCGTAGTCGGATAAAACGCGTATAAACAGCCCTTGTAAATCAGATCGCCCGAAAACAGGTATCTTCGCTCCGGCTCATAAAAACAGCAATGTCCGGGAGAATGCCCCGGTGTATGTATGACCCTGATCTTCCGTCCGCCCAGATTCAGCCAATCCTTTTCAAATGCATGGACCGCAATCTGCTCAAAATATTGATGCCCACCGATGTGATCCCAATGTGACATGAGTCGTAACAACCATGACAGGTAACGTTGTCAGACTATCCACGATATTTTTTAATGTTGGAAACACCTAATCCAGTGTCGATCAGAATCGCTCTCTCCCGCCCGCATAGCAGGTAACAATGTGTTTCCTCCCAATGCTTATATTCACTGATCGCAAATGTCTGGGAATCGATCTGCTCCACCGTAAACCAATGATCCATAGAAATACCTTCTCCATCAAATATTGATTGCTCCAGTTTCCAAAAATTAGAACTGATCTAACTAATGCTGTTCCACATAGTCAATAAATTCTTGTGTCTTAGACCAGTATTTAATTCCCCAGTTTTCAAAATCCCATTCATCCATATAATTGTTACATTCATAGTCAATATAAAAAATCTGTTCCTCTTGCACAATGAAATTTGTCGGGAAATAATCTATATTCAAGCCTGCTTCATATACTACTTTCGCCATTTCTCTCATTTGCATCAAATACAAATCTTTCATTGTATCATTTTCACTAAATCATATATCGTTGGTCCATCAATATATTCTTTTAATATTCTTTCATTTGCTACATCAATGTCTAACATTCTTGGAATTCTGATTCCTGTCTGCAACAGTCTGTTATAATCATTTTGTTCTGCTTCGATTTTATTGCCAAATGAGTAATATTCACATGGTTCATGGTGTATCTGCTTTAACACATAAAGTTACCTTCCCGTTCTGCCAAATAGGAATAACCACCTTTTCCATGTCCTAATAACTTCACAATTTTATATTCTTTCTGATTAACATTCATAACATCCTGCATTATCATATCTCCTATAATTCAAATTTATTAAACTGTTCTACCTATTGGAAATTATTGGGTTCTTTCCATAAATAAATTTCAATTTTCTTAATTCTACAAACTTGAATTTGACTTACCTATTTTCTTAAAATCTCATGTGGAGCTTCTATTTCATTTGCCAAGGTATGCTCTGTTAATTCTGACATCAATTTCAATTTTTTTATTAATCAATGGTCGCATACAATTAGGAACATGTTCCTGATGCGCTCTGTGGATTGCTACACATTCCTTACAGTTTCCGTGATAACGACAGGCTTTCAGGCAAGGACAGTGATCTTTTTGTCTTTATACTCCTTACGAAATTCCGCTGCAAATTCTTCTTGCAGTCTCAGCCCTCGACACGGTTTCCCTTATGAAATTCTACCATTGCATTCTTTCTGGTTCCCTTCAATCTTCATGTTATTATAGCGCCTCCATTTCAACTATTCCTCATTTTTCTGATAAATTCCTGTTATACAAACTGGATTTTGTTTTTTGATACTTATTACACTTTTGCTTTTTTCTTAATCATACATATTGCTGCTAAAGTAACTATAACATAACCTAATAGTGCAATAATTGATGATTCAATTCCAAATTCTCCACCAGTGAAAACAAAGTCTTTTGAATCAAGTACATATGTCATAACCGAATATTCATCTGCCTTTTCGCTTATTGTTAAACCGCCGCCAATAATTAAAATATTCCAAAGTGAATGGACAATTCCGCTGTTCCAAACAGAACCACTTTCAATAGCAACCATTGAGAACATTATTCCCACCATTGTTCCAGCAATAAGAACCAACAGGCTACTTATAATGGAAAAATCCATTCCTATAATATGTACTAATCCAAATAAAACTGATGGAATTAATACAGCTACTTTAATATTCCATTTCTCTTTTAACAGATTTAGAATAACTCCACGAAAAACCATTTCTTCAACAAAACCAGCGGCTATGCCTGTAAAAGCAATACCAGCACTCAGTGTTGAAAAATCTGATTACTATTCATTCCAGAAGAAACGTACTTTCCAGAAAAGAAAAAAGATAAACCGCTTTTACTATCACAGGTAATAATACACCTACAATAATCCATTTAGCTTTAATTGAAAATTTTGGCATTCCCAAATTTTCTATTTTTATTTTAAGTAGTCTTTTTTTGAAAATAATTCACTTAAAACAAATGCTAATCCAACATATATAATTCCTGCTATAATATTGCATATACCTTCTGGAATTTTAACCAAAACAAACAAACTTGCCACTAACTGAGCTAATATTTGAGCTACTATCAATACAATGATAGCTCCCAAAGCCCCTCTATCGTCTTATTCTTGTACTCATAAACTTCTCAACGATCATCGCTCAAACAGTCATCGAACATGGGGCATGGATCATGCCCAGGAAGATCTGAAAGGTAAATACTTGGGAAGATCTGAAAGTCGGATAAACGGGATCTTCGTCACCGCATGCAGACGTTTTCGATCAGGCTCAACACCTATTCTTACAGATTCTTCGATCAGGCTGATGGCTTCTTCGCGGGAAATATATTTGATCATTTGTAAATAAAAAGGCAGCTCGTGGGAATATCATCTGTTACATTTTTATGGCTGCTGGAACTATTAACACATCAATCTGCTGATTTTGAGCTGGAAGCGGTTTAATCAGCAGACACTATTAAACTCATTTTCATGTTTTTAAAGAAATTGTAAAAATATCGCACATTATCTAAATCACTCCATTTCGTAACATCATACTCTTTCGTATCAAGATTGTATATTTTCGCATCTAATGTTCCCAGCATGAATGGCGAATGTGTTGCAATAATAAATTGACACTCTAACAACCTTGCCATTTTATTAATTTCTTCTGCTAACATAACCTGATTGGCTGGCGAAAGCGATACTTCTGGTTCATCTAATAAATACAATGCGTCTGGTTGCAAATATTCCTCAAAATATTGAATCGATGTCTCTCCATTAGAATATTTTTCCTGCGAAAACTTTTATATATTCTTCCTGCTTACAACCTTCTTTTGATGCTAAAAATTTCTTTGCTTCAACTAAAGACATACCCTCTTAACACAATCATACTCCATGCCATCTGATAATATCTGCTTTTGTTGTATCTTCTTAATTTCATACAATATATCTTCACTTTTAATATATCGGCTATTGGTTGGTATGTTTCTTATCATATTTCCATAATCATCTTCTCCAAAAGAATACGAACATTCGCTGGAAAACAAGCCACAGTAATCAACTATTCCCATACGAATTACTTGTCGCATATTCTTTCCCTTTTAATTTCAGGCAGTTGGCTATAATATTTAAGAGTGTTGATTTACCGGAACCATTGTTCCCATAAAAACAGTTATTGAACTAAAACAAACGGTTCAATATACTTATCCCGAAATACATTGTAGGGATAAATATTGGGATTATTTACTTTTCTGTCACTTAACTTAAAACTACTCAAATATATCATAACTTTTTGATTATTCCTCCATCAATAATCCAGATACTTATTGATCTGTCTGCTGATGCTCCCAACTAAAACCGCTGCTGCCACCGTTCCTTCCCCCTGACCCCATAGATCCCTGTGAAGAAACAGCACTGACAGTATGCAGGAGATCGCGACTAATGAGACATCAAAGCAGACTTTCATCGTGCCAAATTTTATAGGGCAGACTTTGCACACGGCAAAATAAATCCTTCTCCTGCAAGCGTGATCACATTTGCCGTCACTCCAAAACTGACGCCAACTGCAACCAGAATGATCCCTGTTCCACAAAGCAGCGATTGCTGGACGTAACTGGCAGGATGCAAAAATGAAAGGACATCAACTGCAAAATCCGTCATAATCCCAAAAAGGAATGCAATCGGAAGCTAAAGCAGCTGGACCCAGTCATACTTTTTCCGCAAAATAAGGATCTGCAGAAGGATCTACACACAGTGCATAATGATCGTTGTTGTTCCAACGGTCAGACCACTATAACATATTTTCCTCTTCCTGTAGTAGTTTCTTTTGCAATACTAGAAATCGCTTTCTGCCTCATCTAGCTTCTTTATTAGCGTATCTTTAAGCACATTAAAAGCTGGAATAAAACTATCACGTATCAACAGAATCATTTCATCTACTTCCTCTTCATTATATATATGAACAGAGGTATTGCGCTTTTTTAGCATAAGGAGCCATGTTTCAGAATTATTGATAAAGCCAAATTTATAACCAAGCTGCAGAATTTCACGCGGAGACCCAGTAGAAGCATCTTCTATACCATGTTTTTCTCATAACCTCCTGCAATGCCTTCCATGCAAGTTCAAAGGTAAGATTAAATTGTCCAATCACCCCTGTCCGGTATATATCATTTGTTTCTGCCATCT
>VOFB01002931.1_pt1 | contig 17255 bp, 25 predicted proteins | sample 5384141 | NCBI WGS metagenome assembly VOFB01 (sample SAMN12384721, study PRJNA508395) | human gut metagenome | isolation source: healthy gut A | host: Homo sapiens | reverse complement strand
TGTTCGGCGTCGCCAACCTGCAGATACGTATGCAGTGCCTCTTCGTAAAGACAATGGCTCGTCTCCATCGTTATATACGGTAAGCGACATCGTCAACTCACAGCCGACTTCAATGGTGTAAACGGCATGAAATTGAGGATTCGGTCCAGAAACAAACTGGGAAAAGTATATCTGCGTTGATCTCGCTGGAATCAATGTATAGCGCAACAAGGCATCGGAAGAACCTTCCTTGTCATAATGCCAGAAGCTATTGCGGGCAAAACCATGCTTGGGCTTCTTCGAAGCCACATGCCCGCCTTCGAAACCGGAATTGAACCAAGAAAGGAAAATAATCGGAACACCGCCGCGGATGGCAGTTCCTTCCTTAAGATGAATCGCCTTTGGCCGCCAAACCACAGCCTGTTCGCCGGCAGGTGCCAGGAAAACACATACGCACCGTAATCGCTGACTGATGCCGTTGCGTCTTCGTTGACAATATCTCTGATAGTGAAAAGGTGCTACTCATACGACCAGTATAAACAAGACAACGTTGAAGCAGGGATTGTGGAAAGAAGGACTTTGCAGGATTGCGGAATTTCTTGGATTTTCGGCTTTGCGTGAAGGAAAAAGAGGATTGCGGCAACACGCGCTTGTAGGCTTCTGCTAGTATCATCCATGAAAGTACAAGGAAGATAGCCGGTTCGTTCCAACTTTGCGTGATGGAGGGTGAATCAAGGCTGTGAAAAGCTGAAGATTTCCAGAATCGAACGATTGCAAGTAACGGCATCGGAATCAGTCCATGCACTGGTTTGTGGTGTGACAGTGGAAAAGACCGACATGTCTGCAAAAGACCACGGAACCGGACGAAGTGCTCACCGACGATGAACCAGGCTGCCGCAGCAGCCTGGGCAGTCCATCGAGAAGATGACAAACCTCGCAAGCGTACCGTCGTCGTGGCCGAAGACGAATCCGTGAACCGTATGGATTTGGTTGCCATGCTGGAAGATAGTGGCTACGAGGTTGTGGGCGAAGCCGCTAACGGTGAGGAAGCAGTCGAATTGACCCGCAAGTTCCATCCAAGCGTGGTATGCATGGACGTCAAGATGCCTCGTATGGATGGCATCGAAGCGGCGGGTATAATCTGTGATGAGAATATCGCTCCGGTCGTTATGCTTACGGCATTCTCCCAGTCCGATCTGGTCAAGAAGGCCACGGGTGCAGGTGCCATGGCATACGTCACAAGCCGTATGAGGAATCAAGCTGCTTCCGGCTCTGGAAGTGGCCATGGGCCGTTCGCCGAAATCAACGATCTGCTCGACAATGTGGAGCGCAGCGAATCCAAGCTGCACGAAACCGAAGAGCAGCTGAAGAAGGCGGAAGAGCAGCTGTAGAAGGCTGAGGAAACCCTCGAGGAACGTAAGCTTGTCGACCGTGCCAAGGGCCTGCTGATGGACAAGGCGGACTTCTCACGAGCAGGGTGCCTTCCGTTGGATTCAGAAGACCTCCATGGACCAGCGCATCCCCAAGAAGCGCCTGGCTCAGGCCATCATCGCCAAGTACGGTGATCAGAAGTCGGAAGCAGAGGATGAACGCTAACACAGCAACTGTGGAAGGCACTACGCGGGGACGCTATTGGTCGTTGACGGCCATTCCTTGGCGTTCCGCGCTTTTTTTGCCTTGCCCGTAGAGAATTTCAGTACATCCGCAGGTCAGGCAACCAATGCCGTCTGGGGTTTCGCCACCATGCTTTCGCAAGTGATCGATGCTGAGCATCCCGATCATCTTGCCGTCGCTTTCGACGTCAAAGGCGGCACGTTCCGCAATACGATGCTGCCGCAGTATAAAGGCACGCGAGATGCGGCTCCGGAAGATCTGCTCACGCAGTTGCCTCTGATTCAACAGATGCTTGATGCGTTGGGCGTCACGTTCATCGAAAAACCTGGATATGAAGGCGATGACGTGATCGGCACGTTGGCGAGCATGGGAGACGAAGCTGGCTATCGCACGCTGGTATTGTCTGGCGACCGTGACGCGTTCCAGCTCATCAACAACAACATCACTGTGCTGTATCCGGGGCATCATTTCAAAGATTTGAAGCATATGACTCCCGACGCGGTGGTGGAGAAATACCACGTCACGCCGGAGCAATATCCGGATCTTGCCGCGCTTCGTGGCGAAACCGCCGACAATATCCCCGGCGTTCCCGGCGTGGGCGATGGATTCGCGGCCAAATGGATCAACCTGTATGGCGGACTTGACCAGATCATCGAGCACGCCGACGAAATCGGCGGCAAAAAAGGCGAGGCGTTGCGGGCCAATATCGATCAGGTCAAACTGAATCGTTCCGTGAATGCCTTGGTGCGTGACCTTGACCTTGGCGTGTCCATCGAAGATCTGACCTTCGGCCAGGTGGATGCCAACCAGCTCAACGAATTGTTCTCCAAGCTTGAATTCGGTATTCGCACCAAAAACCGTGTGCTGAGAGCATTCAATGCGGGAAGCCCACTAACGATCCCGTGCAGCAAGACGAGTCCGGCAAGCTCGAAATACCTCAGCATGAAACGGTTGACTCGCCGGAAGCATTGGAAGCATGGGTACGAGACAATCTGCCGATGCCGAACGGGCATCTGCATGACGAGCGAGAAATCGCGCCGAAAACAACTCCTTCCGGCTTCGCCATTGATCATACGAAGCAGTGTGCGCAGTCCGTGGCGCATTCGTGGGTGTTGCAGGTGGAAGGCGAAAGCAAGCCGGGGAACGCGGCCTATGCGTCGCTGATGATCGCTGCACATGATAAAGCGATTCGCATCAATCATATTGATCGCGATATGGCGTCACAACTGCAAACGCTACTTGACGAATACCACCAATCCATGGTGGTGCATGGGTATAAGGAACAGTCCCACCTGCTGGAAAGCGTCGGCGTGAAACTGCCGGAACCGCTGTTCGATACCAAACTTGCCGGGTATCTGGTCCATCCCGATTTCCATGCAGACACTTTGGAACAGGCGGCGGCTCATTTTTGGATCTGCATATCGAGGAGCAGTCCGAAAGTGCGACGCAGGGAACGCTTGATTTCGACGAGCCTGAAGAATCCGTGCAGCAGAAAAGACGACCAGCTTCCGCGTCACACGGCGATTGTGGGGCTGTTGGCGCGAAATCTGGCGAATTCGCTGGATCAGCGTGAGCAGTTCGCCTTGTTGGATTCCGTGGAGATTCCAGTATCTCGTGTGCTTTATGGCATGGAGCATGCTGGCGCGCAAGTCGACATGAACAGGCTGATGAACATGCGCGAACAGCTTGCCTCCGATGCGAATCATGCGCAGGAAACGGCCTGGCAGTATGCGGGCGAGCGGGTGAACCTGCAAAGTCCCAAACAGTTGCAGAAGATTCTGTTTGAGGATATGGGTTTGAAGCCTACGAAGAAGACCAAAACCGGTTCGTATACCACGAATGCGGCGGCTTTGCAGGCGTTGCGTAATCGTTCGTATGATAATGACAGCGCATGCCAGTTCCTTGACGCGTTGTTGCTGCATCGTGAGAAGAATAAGCTTAAGCAGATTGTGCAGACGTTGATTGATGCGACGAACAGGTCTGATGGTCGTATTCATACGACGTTTGAGCAGACTGTGGCTGCGACCGGTCGATTGAGCTCGGTCGATCCGAATTTGCAGAACATTCCGAATCGTGATCCAGCTGGACGTGAGATTCGTTCGGCTTTTGTGCCCGGTGAGGGTTTTGAATCGTTGCTGAGTTCGGATTATTCTCAGGTCGAGTTACGTATTATGGCCGACCTTTCCGGCGATGAGGCGTTGATTGAGGCGTTCCGTTCCGGTAGGGACTTCCATAAGTATGTGGCGAGTTTGGTGTATGGCGTCCCTGTTGACGAGATTACGCCTGATCAGCGCAGTCATGTTAAGGCGATGAGCTATGGCTTGGCTTATGGATTGAGCACGTATGGGCTTTCGCAGCAGCTTGGCATTAAGCCGGGTGAGGCCGAATCATTGAAGCGGCAATATTTTGCGACGTTCGGCAAGGTCCATAGTATTTGGAGTCGTTGGTTTCCACGGCCCGTGAAAAGGGTATACGGAGACGATTTATGGTCGTCGTAGGTATTTCCCGGGCTTGAAGTCGTCGAATCGTGCGGTACGTGACGCTGCGGAACGTGCTGCGCTGAATGCGCCTATTCAGGGTTCCGCCGCGGACATTATGAAGATTGCCATGATTCGGGCTGATGATGCGTTGCGTGAGGCTGGTCTTGCCAGTCGGATTATTTTGCAGATTCATGACGAACTTGTAGTGGAGGTTGCGCCGGGTGAGGCGGAGCGTGTCACTGCGTTGGTGAAGGATGCCATGGAGCATGCGGTCGATATGGCGGTTCCGTTGGATGTTTCCACGGGTATTGGTTCGATTGGCAGCTTGCCGCGCACTGATACGGTACTGGGTTTCGTGTGTGCTGTGGATGTGCGTGGTCGAGCAATGGCATAAGGAGGAATGATGGCAACGCTGAAGCAAGTTGTGGATGTGCTGGAAACGCTGTATCCCGCTTCGCTATGCGGAACAGTGGGATGAGCCTCATCGTGGGTGATTTGCGTCGGCCTGTGCGCAGTATCGCTTTTTGCGGCTGATCCCTCTATGGCGGTGGTTGATCAGGCGATTGCCGGGGGCATTGATTTGCTGGTTTGCCATCATCCGTTGTTCTTCCGTTCCGTTCATGCGGTATCGGGATTGGGTTTCCGCGGTGAGATCGTGCGCAAGCTCAATCGTGCCGGATGCGCGCTGTGGGTGGGGCATACGAATGCCGATGCGGCATATCGTGGCGTCGGCATGGCTGCGGCTGACATGTTCGGTTTGGTGGACCAGCGTCCGCTCGTACCCATCGACGATCCGAACGCCGAGCATCCGGTCGGCCTAGGACGTCGGGCGGCTTGCCGAACCTGTGATGCTGCGTGAATTCGCCCGCCGTGTGGCCGACGTGCTGCCGTATACCGAACTTGGCGTGCAGGTTTGCGGTGATCTGGACGCTCCCATCAATACGGTGGCGATATTGCCGGGATCCGGTGATTCGCTGTTCGATGAGGTGCGTGCGACCGGCGCCGACGTGTATGTGACCAGCGATCTGAGGCATCATCCCGTAACGGACGCCATTGAACAGGCCCGCTATGAGGCATGCGCGCTTCCGGCATCGCCGTGGGTCATGGCGATGAACATGCGTCCGGCGTTTATCAACACCCACATAGCGCCATCGAATCCATGTGGTTCCAGTATGCGATGAAAAAGACGTTCCTCAGGCGGTCGCGTCCGTGACCGGCGACACTCCCGACGTACGTTGGTTTCCATGAACACCGATCCATGGAACATGGTGATCCCCCTCGAGCGGACAGGAACGATGACACGTCATGAGTAACGAAGCGGCAGACGAAACCCAAGTTGACGCATTGCTGGACGAGTCCAGCGACGGAGTGACATGTCCGGCACGGTAACGGTGCTTGACAGCAAGCACGTACCAAGGCGCTATCTTCGGTGTCGACGACATGCGGATCGCATTGCCGATGCGTGATGGCGGGCAAACGGTGATTCGCCGTCAGGTGATGCGCCACGCGCCTTGTGTGGTCATGCTGGTGCATGATTGCGCGAACGACCGGTATTTGATCGAACGAGAATATCGTGTCGGTTGCGATGCTTTCGCCTATGGCCTTCCAGCAGGTCTCATCGATGGGGGAGAGGACGCGGAACAGGCCGCGTTACGCGAACTTCGCGAGGAGACCGGTGGAACCCACCGGGCATGACGGTATCGAATTCGACCATGTGGGTCAGTTCTACTCGTCCGAAGGCATGACCGACGAGCTCGCCAACATCATGGTGCTTCACCTGCGTTCATGGCGCCCCGTCGAACGTCACTTCGACGGCGACGAGCATGTCGAATCGGCGTGGGTTTCCTGGTACGGCGGCTGCGCGACGTTCGCATCACCGCATCCAATTCCATGATTGCCATTCTTCACGAGCAAATTCGGCGAAACCGGCAAAATACAGTCAAAAGTTCTTTCGAATCGTAAAAATAATCGCCGAATAACACGAAATTGCGATTTGAGGTCTGAAACGTGAGATACTTGAATCATGCAAATCAGACCCGGATCGATGTTCCGCTCGGCGCAAGCTATGACGGCGCCGGCGTGAATTTTGCCCTCTTTTCCCAAGTGGCACAAAAGGTCGAGCTTTGTCTTTTCGATGAGGAAGACAACGAAACTCGAATCGAAATGACCGAGCAGAACTCGTACGTTTGGCACAACTATTTGCCCGGAATCCAACCAGGGCAGCGTTACGGCTACCGTGTGTATGGCCCGTACGACCCGATGCAGGGTTTACGCTGCAACCCGAACAAGCTGCTGCTTGACCCTTACGCGAAAGCCATCGAAGGCAATATCGACGGCGATGAAAGTCTCTACTCATACTGGTTCAAAAGCCCTGACGACGTTACCAGCATGAACACGCTCGATTCGGCCGCACACACCATGAAAGCGGCCGTGGTGAACCCCTATTTCGACTGGGGCAACGACCAGCATCCGAACATCTCATACCACGATTCGGTAATTTACGAAGCCCACGTACGCGGCATGACCAACCTCAACATGGACGTGCCGCCGGATATTCGCGGAACCTACGCGGACTGGCCTACCCTCCGTAATCGAATACCTGAAGAAACTGGGCGTCACGGCCATCGAACTCATGCCCATCCACCAGTTCGTCAACGACAGCTTCCTGCAGGAAAAAGGCTTGAGCAACTACTGGGGATACAACACCATCGGCTTTTCGCCCCGCACAACGCCTACTCCAGCTCAGGACAGCGCGGCGAACAGGTCAACGAGTTCAAATCCATGGTCAAGGCATACCATCATGCCGGCATGGAAGTCATCCTCGACGTGGTGTACAACCATACCGCCGAAGGCAACAACCGTGGCTCGACCTCAGCTTCAAAGGCATCGACAACGGCGCCTACTATCGTTTGGTCGACAACGACCGCAGGCACTATTTCGACACCACAGGCACTGGAAACTCGCTGCTCATGCGCTCGCCACACGCGTTGCAGCTCATTACCGACAGTCTGCGCTATTGGGTCACTGAAATGCACGTCGACGGATTCCGATTCGATCTTGCGGCCACATTGGCGCGTCAGTTCCAGGAAGTCGACAAACTGTCGGCATTCTTCGACATCGTCGAGCAGGATCCAGTCATCTCCCCGCGTCAAACTGATCGCCGAGCCATGGGATTTGGGTTCCGGCGGATATCAGGTGGGCGGCTTCCCATCCAGCTGGTCCGAATGGAATGGCCGCTATCGCGATTGCGTGCGCGACTTCTGGCGTTCGCAGCCGTCCACCTTGCCGGAATTCGCCAGACGCTTCATGGGCAGTTCCGACCTGTACCAGGTCAACGGCCGCCGACCGGTCGCATCCGTGAACTTCATCACCGCGCACGACGGCTTCACCATGAACGATCTGGTGAGCTACAACGAGAAGCATAATGAGGCCAACGGCGAAGGCAACAGGGACGGCGAAAGTAACAACCGTTCCTAACTGCGGTGTTGAAGGTCCGACCACCATCAAGGACGTCAACGAGCTGCGGCAACAGCAGATGCGCAACATGTTCGCCACACTGTTGCTCAGCCAAGGCATTCCGATGATTTGCGGAGGCGACGAGGTGGCGCGCACCCAGCAGGGCAACAACAACGCCTACTGCCAGGACAATGCGATCTCTTGGACGAACTGGGATTTGGACGAGGACCAGAAGGACCTGCTCGAATTCGTATCGAAGCTGATTCACCTGAGACTGGACCATCCGGTGCTGCATCGCCGTCGCTTCTTCACCGGACGTGAGCCCGGAGACGACAGCAACATGATTCCGCAGGTCGAATGGATGGACCATACCGGTTCCATCATGGATATGGACGACTGGTCGAACACACACGCCTTCACTGTGATGATCTACCTGAACGGTTCCGATATTCCGGAAACCGACTGGTACGGCAATCAGATGGTCGACAACGATTTCATTCTGATTTTCAACGCGCATTACGAGCCGATCATGTTCACCCTGCCGGATGAGCAATATGGCAAGAAATGGCGTCTAATTGTCGACACGCATAATCCGAAAGGCCCGGAACTCAATTACGAGGCCGGTTTTGCGATTACCGCGCAATCAAGAAGCTTCCTGCTGTTGATGAGCGACAAGAAGCCGTCCAACAAGCATTACAACTTCTAATGGCGCACTTGCGTTGTGCCGTCAGAATCTAGTGGGGTGGAGTCATCGCCAATGCGCTGGCTCCACCCCACTGGCATGTGTATGTCTGTGTATGTCTGTGTATGTCTGTGTATGTCTGTGTATGTCTGTGTATGTTGAAATCCGGCGATTGTCGGTCAGTCCTGCACCCTGCATCAGACCTCTCCGGCGAGTCTTGCAACCGTGTCAGGAACGGTTTCGCTGACTTCCGCAAGATCCTCGACGGAGTGTGGTCTTTCGGACTGCGCCAGCACCAGCTGCGTCTGCACGCGGTCCGCTTCGATGGCGGCAATCTGACGCGAGAAAATGATGAACCAGCCAAGGAACATCATGCCGGCCAAAGCCTCCACGTTCGTCAGCGTGTTATGCCCGCTCAGCCATTGAATCCGGCATAGGCGCCGATTGCGATCGCAAGATCGGAAACCACATAAACGACTTTCGAGAGCTGCGGGCAAGCCAAGGCAGTGAATCATCAGCACGCTCATCAGACATGGCAAACCGCGTGCGAACACATTATGCAGGATCGGGTGTGGCGTGTAACGGAACATGCCGATGCCTACGAAAAGCGATGCCGGCCAACGTCAGCATGACCGACAGCAGTAGAATCCTCGTACGAAAAATGCTTCGGTGTTTCATTGATGGCGTTGAATCCAGATACTGCAATTGCAGACGATACGTGGTTATCAGTTCGGAAACCGCGAAATAGCTGATGATCACAATGCAGATGCCCGCGAGCATCAGCGTCGAATTGAACATGCGCGCGGCGAACGTCGTACGATCGCCCAATTGGGAGAAATTGTTGTTGTACCAGTACGGATCATCGGACGTCAAGCCTGCGATGCTTACGCCGGACACCACGAAAAAGGGCAGCAGGAAGCGATCGTTTTGGCGTTCATGAGCTCCGCCTGCACGAAAGTAATATAGCCTACAACGCCTGCGATGGCCGCGCATAGGATGGGCAGATAACCTTTCAACGTGCGAATGCCCATCATGTTGTTGATGATGGACAGCATCATGAACGATGTGACGAAAATGGTCGACGCGTACACAACGGAAAGCGCGAGGATCTCGAAAAACACGACGAACCGGAGTGACCCAGCCATGTGTGAGCGTCAACGAACGTGATTTTCGTGCATAACCCAAACTGAATGAACCGACTCCGCATCCTGTCGCGATTCCCGAGCAGACGGTGAACAGCCGCTGCGTGACACGCCAGATGGCCGGGGCGAACTGCGTGTATGCGTTCATGGCGAACCAAGGCGATAATGGCGCATGTCACAAAGGAGATGATGCCTGACGATTCGGCCTGCTGGTGACGTCCCATGCCGTTCTCCTTTCCCGAAACGCTATTGTAAGCCTGTCGTTGTCCAACCATACGCTACAATAGAAACTCGTGTTCACTTGATGCGATTCCGTGAGGCGGATTCGCGGGGTGTGAACGTGAACGGGCTGTAGCGCAGTTTGGTAGCGCGTCTGCTTTGGGAGCAGAATGTCGCAGGTTCAAATCCTGTCAGCCCGACCAAAACCGTTGGAAACAAAGGTGTTTCAGACGGTTTGAAAAATCCACACCCGGTTTTCCGGTACAAACACGACGATCGCGGAATTCCTCGTGGCATTTTGTGATATTCGCATAGTTCTGTCCGCTTGGGTTTCAAACGGAAATGGTATGGACGGCATTTGATTGTCGAGTTCGAGCAAGATACGGGTGCTGTATGGCGAGATTGAAGCGTTGTTTTCCTCGGGTTTTGGATACGATAAGCCCTATGAACGCATCTCAAGAGAATCTTTGGCCGGCACCGTTTTCCAGCAAGTCGCTCGACGCCACCGTTGTGGTGCCGGGCAGCAAATCCCTGTCGAACCGTTATCTCATTCTTGCGGCTCTCGGGCATCGTCCTGTGCGATTGGTCGGTCTGTTGCGCTCGCGTGATACCGAGCTGATGATGGACGCGCTGCGTTCGTTGGGGAGTGCGCTGCGAAATCGATGAGCAGGTTGACACCACGGTTACGGTGGTGCCGCCGTCCGACGGCCGGTTCCACGGTGGTACGAAGGTGTTCTGCGGTCTTGCGGGAACGGTGATGCGCTTTGTGCCCGGTCTTGCCATGTTCGCGGATGGTCCTGTGGATTTCGACGGTGACGAGCAGGCGTACGCACGTCCGATGAAGCCCGTGTTGGACGGTCTTGAACAGTTGGGGCATGTATCGAATACCACGGCGAGGAAGGTCGCCTGCCATTTACAATCACTCCACCACAAACGGTGAGCCAGTGCGCCGAGCCGAGCGTAGTCAGCATTGATTCTTCGGGATCCTCGCAGTTCATTTCCCCAGGACTATTGCTCATCGGCTCTCGAGTGCCAGGCGGTTTGGAACTGCATCACACGGGGAGAAGACGCCGAGTTTGCCGCATATTCGCATGACCGTGGCCGATCTGCAAGGTTCCGGCGTGCGTGCCAACGCAGACGAACCCGCCCGCGTGTGGACCGTGCAGCCTGGAGCCGTGCAGTTACCCGAAACCGTGACGGTCGAGCCTGACCTGTCGAATGCCGCCCCGTTCCTCGGCGCCGCACTGATTGCCGGCGGAACAGTTCGCGTGCCTCACTGGCCGGAATCCACCACCCAGCCGGGCGGCCTGCTTCCCGGATACTTGGAACGTATGGGCGCTGAAATCAGCTTTCCCGTGATCGACGGCGTCCGGTACTGCGAAGTGACAGGCAGCCGCCATATCAACGGCTTGGGTGATTTCGACCTGACCGCGGCAGGCGAGATCGCGCCATCGCTGGCCGCGATCCTGGTCTTCGCCGACAAGCCTACGCGTATGCTGGGCATCGGCCACTTGCGCGGCCACGAGACGAACCGTCTGGAAGCATTGGTCAACGAAATCACCAGAGTCGGGGGAGAAGCCGTGAGCTGGCCGACGGTCTGGAGATCGTGCCAGTGCCGGCAGCGAATCTCAAGCCCGCCAAAATGGAAACCTACGCGGACCATCGCATGGCGACGTTCGCCGCAATGCTTGGTCTGAGCATCAACGGCATCCAAGTCAAGAACATCGCGACCACCGCGAAAACGCTTCCCGATTTCGCGAATATGTGGACCAACATGCTTGCCTAGCAATGATTGTCCAGGATAATCCGCAAATGATCCACAATATTGAAAATGGTATGGAATGTCCTTCCTCCGCAAAAACGGAGGAAGGACATTCTACGTTGCGCAGGATACGTAATCATTCTGCGGATGCCGCTATGTCAAGCCACGATGGTTCTTAGCTTTCCGGACACGGCTTGGCCTTGTCCGGCCCTAACATGGCAAAGGTAGTGGCGCTCGCAAATGTCATAATGCCTACGAGAAACACGGAACCAATGGAACCTGACACCGTACGTAAAGAGGTAAGCAGCGACGAGGCGTCCGACACCTTGCGGGTGTGATCTGGCTCGAGACTAGAAGGCGGAAGGTATGATGAAGCCCCTAAGTTTCGCACTTTCGGGGGCTTCATCATATTGATTGTGATTTTGCGTTCAGTAACGAATCAGCTTGGAATCACTCCCACTCTATAAATTTAGTTTTTCACCTGGTGCATAGATTGCTCTAGTTTGTATCGCCATTTGGACGTGGCGGCATGTTGCGGTACATGGCGACATGAAGTGGTTTTGGTTTTTGTTCCGCCTCACTATAAAGGCGGAACAAAACCATACCACTTCAACGAGATGGCGAACAACGCCGAGGAGGGCCTGTAGCGACATAGCGGCCTAAGGCATACCGCAACGCAAAGATGGAAACGTCCAGGACTTTTCCATCCGTATTCCGGAATGGTCCTGGACGTTTCCTGCTACGCGGTCATATTGACGCTTACGCTCTAATGCCTCCACCGCTTGTCGCGGGCGGGGTAGACGATCCAGGCGGATGCGTAGCTTGCGATAAGGCAGACAATGACGCAGACGATGCTTGTCTGGAACCCGAATGAGTCATTGATAACGCCCCAGATTACGCTTGCGAAGCCAATGCCGATGTCATTGGCGAGCAGGAACAGGGCGTTTGCGGTGCCCCAGCGCGCTGGCGGGTGTTCTTTACCGCTACGCTTTGATTAAGTGGCAGGCTTATGCCAGTGACGAGACCATAGAAGATTCCGGACGCCAGGAAGACAGGTTCTCCGTACGGTGCGGCAAGTAGCATAAGGCAGCAGAGGATGCCGCACGCGACGGCTCCGGTCATTGTTTTGATTGCAGGTACGGTGTCCATGAAATGCTTTGAAACCATGCGAATGATAATCATGCTTACCGCGCTGATGGTGTAGAAGAGACCGGCGTGGGTATAGCCGAGAGAAGTACCGTACAGACCAGCAAAGAAAATGCCAAAGCCAAAAGTGGGGCACATGATCATCTGTGGGATGGCGCCAGGCAATGCGCGCGGCTCGAAGATGTTGAATGAGTCACGCAGGGTTCTCTTGGACACCTGGTCGCCTTCAGGATACTTTTCACTGTTAATTGTTTCGGATGTAGTTACTGTGGTGGGGCTGGGTGCCTGCCCGTCTTTTGAGTCGAGTTCGAGCCGGGTTTCCATTTTGCTTCGGTATGCACTGGAGCTTGGCAGAGTTTGCCATTTACTTTCATAGCGTGCGTTGAGGGCGATTACAAGCCCTGCAAACCCAACCAGGGCAAGGCCGACATAGAGGTTCGTTGAGGGATCGGTTCCTACTAGGTAAAGTGCGAAGGCTGGGCCGATGCTCATGGCGATAGCCTGTCCGAGGCCGTAGTATCCAATGCCCTCGCCGAGCCGTTCTCGCGGTAAGACGCTTGCTGCGGCGGTCGCGGCTGCTGTTGTTGCTGCGCCAAAGCCCACGCCTTGCAGCAAACGGCTGATTGTGAAGAGGGGGATGCCTTGAACGACAGCGGACAGTGCTGTTCCTGCTATGAGGATAGCGATGCCGGCGATGATAACGAGTGAGCACTTGCCGTTGTCGATAACAGGGCCGATGAACAGTCGTGCTAACGCGGCGGCAATGGAGAAGACGAGTGCGAGTACGCCGGCAAGGCTCGCACCGTAACCTTGGCCTGCCAGGAAGACGCTGGTTCCACTGTTGAGTCCTTGGCCCATGACGAAGCAACAGAAGGTCAGCACGCGATGATAAGCACGAAAATAAGCGACCACAGCTTCGGATGGTCGTCCTTACCGATATTTGGCATGAGAATCCCCCTTTGACTCCAATACTCGTATTCTGCGCCTGCAAAAGTGAGATGTAAGCGCCAAAATGACCGCAACGCAAAGATGGAAACGTCCAGGACTTTTCCATCCGTATGCCGGAATGGTCCTGGACGTTTCCTGCTACGCGGTCATTTTGACGCCTACGGTTTAATAACAGATGGACTGGACGGGGCTATCGCTTTGCTAGCCCCGTCATTGTACTTTAGCGGTTGCTGCCTGTCCTGGCAGTATGCTTGGTTTAGTTCGCATTCTTCAAGCACCAACGTGAGCATGCCTTGTGGTCTGGGAGGGATAATTAAATCCGATAGTTGTGATATGACCTGATTTTTGTTCCGTATTTCCTCTGACTCGATGGAAGATGATGGAACCATGGCGAAGGGCACTCGATACACTCCGGGGTTCCGGGCGAAGGCCGTCAGGTTGCTGACGGAGTCCAGGTCGTCGTATTCGTCGGAGACGAAGGCGATCGAACAGGTCTCCGCGATCTGGGGATGGCGCCGGAATCACTGCGGCGCTGGCGCGACCAGTCGGACGCGACGGCCGCCGCGGAGACGAAGCAGTCCGCGCAGGAGGCGATGGCGGAGTTGAGGCGGCTGCGGGCGGAGAACACGGAATTGCCGGGCGAACGAGATATTGACGACGGCTTCGGCTTTTTTCGCGGCCAGGCTCGACCCGACACGGCGTTGATGGCCGCGTACATCGACGAATACAGGAACCGTTTCAAGGTCGGGCCGATCTGCAGGGTCCTGTCCGAAGCGCTGGACTGCGGTTTCACTCACGCCGCGCGGCTGCCGCATGTTCAGGTCAAGGCCCGTCAGCCGCATGCGGGCGCGTCACGGGGCGCTGGTCCGCGACGTCATGGACATCCATGCCGGCGGGTTCTCCGCCGTGTGCGGATGCCGCAGGTGTGGCATGAGCTCATCGGCAAGGGTTGGGATCCCGGGGAAGTGGGCCGCGACCAAGGTGATGAACATCATGCGCGGACTCGGCATACGGGGCGTCAGGCGTGGAAAGACGCCCGTCACCGCCAAGCCCGTGAAGGGCGCGGGCGGCGGCCCGGCCTGAGTGGACCGCGAGTTCGAGGCCGAGGCGCCGAACCGGCTGCACGTGGCCGGCATCGCCTACGTGCGCATGGCCGACGGGCGCTTCGCATATACCGCATTCGTCACCGACGTGTTCGCCGGGCGGATCGTGGGTCGGCGTGCGCCGCCACCATGAACGCGGAGGAGCTGCCCCGCAGGCGTTGGAGCGGGCGATCGCGTGGGCCGCGTCGCATGGCGGGACCGACGGTCTCGTCCGCCACAGCGATCATGGCGTGCAGTGCATCAGCGCGGTGTACGCCACCAGGGGGTGATGGAGTATGGCATGCTGCCGTCGACCGGCACGGTCGGCGGCTTCTACGACAACGCCATGGCCGAATCCGTCAACGGCGCGTACAAGAGCGAGCTCGTCTGGCGGCGCGAGCCCTTCCATGATCTGAAGGACCTGGAGCTGGCGACGTTCCGGTGGGTCTCGTGGTGGAACTCAACGGCCGCACCGGTCCCTGGGCTGCAGGACACCGGAAGCGGTGGAAACCGAGTATTATACGAATCAAGCGGCGCAAGCCGCCTCACTATAAAGGCGGAACAAAAAACCAGGCCACTTCATTACTCTTCGTCCGCTGCGTGTCGCCATGTCCGTGGTGTACGCGCTTTTAGAGTAAAAATGACTGAAACTGCAGGTCAGAAAGGCATAAAGAGACCCCCTGAAAACGTTGTTTCCAGAGGGTCTCAATAGTTTTTACTCACCTAAAATCACAGGTGGCTTTCGCTTTTTCGTACGTGGCGGCACACTGCGACACTCTACGGACGGAATATCGATTGCGCAAAATCCGCTCCAGTTTACCCCACTCGATGGTTGCCGGCGGCTTGAGGTGCAGTCGAGCACCACACGGTTGATCTGACGGCATTCGTTGGTGATACGCGTCGAAATCGTGGCAAGCACATCGTACGGAATACGCGACCAGTCGGCGGTCATGGCGTCTTCGGAAGACACCGGGCGCAGCACGATCGGCGAACCGTAGGTACGCTCGTCGCCCTGCACGCCCACGGAATGCACGTCGGCAAGAAGCACAACCGGGCACTGCCAGATATCGCGGTCAAGGCCGGCCTTGGAAAGCTCCTCGCGAGCGATGGCGTCGGCCTCGCGAAGTGATCCAGACGCTCCTTGGTGATCTCGCCGATGATGCGGATGCCGAGACCCGGGCCAGGAACGGCTGACGCCAGACGATTTCGTCAGGCAAGCCAAGCTCGGTACCGATCGCACGAACCTCATCCTTGAACAGAGTACGCAGTGGCTCGACGAGCTGGAACTTGATGTCGTCAGGCAGACCGCCCACATTGTGGTGCGACTTGATGTTGGCCGCGCCGTCACCGCCGCCGGATTCCACAACATCCGGGTAGAGGGTGCCCTGAACGAGGAACTTGACTTCCTTGCCGGAAGCACCTGCCTCTTCGATGACCTGACGCTGAGCCTTCTCGAACGTGCGAATGAACTTTTCGCCGATGATCTTGCGCTTCTTCTCCGGCTCGCTCACACCCTTCAGGGCAGTGAGGAAGTCCTCGGAGGCGTCCACGGGGATGAGTTTGATGCCGGTCGCCTCAACGAAATCATGCTTGACCTGCTCGGGCTCGCCCTTGCGCAGCAGACCGTGGTCCACGAACACGCAGGTGAGCTGGTCGCCGATGGCCTTGTGTACGAGAGCCGCCGCGACTGCGGAATCAACGCCGCCGGACAGGCCACAGATCACCTGTGCGTCGCCGACCTTCTCGCGGATCTTCGTCAACCTGGTCCTCGATGATGCCGGAGGCGTCCCAATTGTTTCCTAGGCCTGCGCACTTGTGCAGGAAGGTCTCGATAAGCTGCTGGCCCATCGGGGTGTGCTTAACTTCAGGATGCCACTGCACGCCGTACAGCTTGCGGGATTCATCCTGCATGGCGGCAACGGGCGCACCCTCGGTGTGTGCCAGCACTTCAAAACCTTCCGGCGCGGTCTTAACGGCCACGCCGTGGCTCATCCACGTGTTCTGACCGGCGGGGGGAGCCTTCAAAGCAGACCTTCGACTCGTCGATGAAGGTCTCGGTTTTGCCGTACTCGCCAAGAGGGCGGCCTTGTCGACATCTGCGCCCAAGGCATAGGCCATGGCCTGGAAGCCGTAGCAGATGCCCAGCACGGGAACGCCGGCCTCGAACAGTTTCTTATCCACGCGGCGCGCCGGGTCACTACTGAAGCCGGACCGCCGGAAAAGGATGATGGCCTGCGGATCCTTGGCCAGCATCTCGTCGACCGGCATGGAATGCGGCACAAGCTCCAATAAACATTTGCTTCACGCACGCGACGTGCGATCAGCTGGGCGTACTGGGCTCCGAAATCAACAACGAGCACAGGACCTGTCAGCCATAACACTCTCCCTTGATATGAGGTATGAAGAAGCAACAACATAATAACTGTTCTATTGTGGCGACGCTAGGCAGACATTGGAAACGCTGTGAACAGAAAGTGAACAAACCTCACAATTGCTTACTACGCATGGTTCAACACGCCGCATGCAAGATTAAAACGAACGTGAAAATAGGTGTGAGGATGATTGAAAATCGTTGATATTGAGCCGTTTATCAATCTTTTTTTTAATAGCATGCAGTATTCACAAAAGCTCCGATAAAAGCTCTCATTTTCTAACAGAACGACACACTTACGCACACAGTCGCAAAAAACAGCAAAAGTCGCACCTCGCTCGTAATATGCTCAAGTGATTGGGAATGAATCGTTC
>VOFB01002282.1_pt1 | contig 17272 bp, 21 predicted proteins | sample 5384141 | NCBI WGS metagenome assembly VOFB01 (sample SAMN12384721, study PRJNA508395) | human gut metagenome | isolation source: healthy gut A | host: Homo sapiens | reverse complement strand
ACATTAAGAAACTCGCCCGTCTCGATTTCGGCGAGGGCATCGTACCCAGAATGAGAACTTGGACCGTTCCGGTCGGTCACCGGGTCGAACGTGTAACTGTCTCCATGTTCGAGTGCGCTCCTTCCGCAGCCTCCAGATCCCCGTGCGAATACCGCTGGGGCGGTGGTATCCGCGTTTGCCGCGGGAAACCGCCATTGTAGCACAGCCGCCGAGCATAACGCAGCCCCTGCCGCCGAAACGGGGCGTGCCCGCTCTGTCCCGCGCCGCGCCGTAAAGACGGGACAGACGGAGGTCCGTCTGTCCCGTGTCTGCGGCTTGAGAAAAGAGTTATTCGCAGCAGCCCCTCGTCCAGAACCAGGATCGCGCCGCGCAGGGCAGGGTAAAGGTGACGCCGTTCTCGGAGGGGTTTTCGGCGACGAAGCCTCGCCCGTCTCCTCGTTTGTGAACGTGTACTTGCGGCAAGCTGCCTGGGATACACGGTAATCGACTCCTCCGGCGCCTGGTTGTTGCGCAGCACCTGAAGAAGAGCGCCCTCGCAGCACTCCGGGCGGTCGAACTGGAACACGGTCCACTTTTTGTTGCTGCGGTGGTTCTCGGTCAGCCCGTAGAAGTCGCCGCGCAGCAGCAGGTCGGCAAACCGGCGCGTAATGCCGATCATCTTGTTCACATAGGGGGGATTTTTTCGGGGAAGCTGCGCATGTCGCTCATGCTCACGCCGTTGGTGAGCGCGCCCATGGCGTTTATGAGCTTGTTGTCGATGGACGGATCGTCCACCGCGTAATAGTCCCCTCATGGCTGTAATACTCATTGTTGCGGTCCCAGCTCTGGTTCCAGCTGCGGACATAGGGAATCCAGTTAAACAGGGTGTGCCGGAACGCCTGGTTGATGTGGTGGTAGCCGTAGCCGTAGTCGGTCGGGTGCAGGGGCACCGAGCGGCGCATGGTCTCCAGGTCGTTGCGGCGGCCGCCGGAGGCGCAGGAGTCGATCCACAGGCCGGGCACGTTCATCAGCAGGTAATCCCAGAAGCCGAGGTATCGCCTGCACATACAGGTTTTCCAGCATGCCTTTGCGGTCGTCGGGCTCATTGTCGCGCCAGTGGAGCAGGGGCTCGAGTTGAAGTCCTGCCGGGTAGCACTTGATGCCGCTTTCATTGAACAGCTTGACAAAGGTCTCGCAGATCCACTGGAAGCAGTCGGGATTGGTCAGGTCGAGCAGCATGTTTTCCACTTCGGGGTCGTTGCGCTTGAGCATCCACTCCGGGTGCTCCACGGCGAGCTTGAGCCCCGGACGGATGCGCTCGGGCTCGAACCATACGAGCAGGTCCATGCCCGCCTCGTCGCAGGCTTTGCCGATGGGGGCAAGCCCGTTGGGGAATCGCTCCGGATCGGGATACCAGGAGCCGGTCAGCGTCCAGTCGCGCTTGCCGTCCTTGCCGCGGCAGGGATACCAGCCCGCGTCAATCCACCAGAGGTTCACGTTCTCGAAGTTTTCCGCCACTTCCCGGATAGAGTCGAGCTGCTGCTGTTCGTTTGCCTCCTGCCACTCTACGCCGCCGCCGTTGTCGGCGAATACGACGGTCGGTTCAATCGGCTCGCCCAGCCTGCGGGGCAGCACATGCGCATTGTACCAGCGCCGCCAGATGTTGACGCCGCGGTCCTCCGCGCCGTCGAAGAACTGCAGGGACATGCGCGGCGTGCGCAGCGTTTCGCCCGGCCGGATCACGGTGTGCACGACCTGCTGGCCCGCGCGAGCCTTACGCCGTCCGCCTCGCCGGTATAGGCGCAGTCCCACTGGGCGGGCCAGCCGATGGAGATGTTGACGCCGTAACCGTCGAACAGCAGGCGCTGGTAGGGGAAGGCCTGGTCGCAGGGCCGGCCGCCGGTCGGCGCCTGGGCAAAGCCGCGCCGGGCGTCATGGCCGTGCGGCCCTCGGTGTAGCCGTCCGCGCTGTAAAAGTCGCCGTTGTTATGTACGAGCAGGCCGCCTTTGCCCTCAAACAGGGCGTCGATTGCGCGTACGTCCTCCAGCAGCGCGGTCTGGCCCTCTCCGGCGCATTTGAAATGACTGTCCACTCAAGCACGGGACAGTCGCGGTACTCAATGCAGACCGCCTTGATCTTCAGCCCGTCCAGCCGGCCCTTGATCACCGTCTCTACCATGTTCGAGTCCAGAAAAACCTCTTGCTCGTCTTCGCGTCCGCGGGCAGGCCGCGGTAGGCCTTGCCGCCGTAGGTATAGGAGATGGGGAAAATCAGCGGGATTCTTGCAATACCTGTCGCAAAACCCGTTGCGCAGGCGCATATCCGCCCGGGATACCTTTGTGTAAAAATCCTTCATACAATTCCTCCAAAGCTGTGTTTTAATGGGCGTCCTTCTACGGCCCATTGTAGCAACCATACCCGCTCCTGTCAATGAAAAATAAGAAAATAAAAAACTTTTTTCCCATTGCTAAAAAGGTTTTCCCTCCGCCGGTTTTCCGGGCGTATGCGGCCCGCGGCGCGCGGGCGTTCGCAACAGCAGCCCGCCCGCGCCTTTCTCCGATACCCTATTGACGAAACGTCCGGCGTTTGCTACTATGGTCTTATGGGGCGCGGAATAAATGCCGCGCCAGCGGTCTATTTTTGCAACCGCCTGAAGAAGGAGAGAGATGGAGATGCTGACAAAGCAACAGCGAACATACCTTCGCGACCTGGCAGAGCAGGTAAAGGAAATATCTCAGCACAGCGTATGGGATGAAAAACGGCGCCTGTGGAAAGGCTCAACCGCCTGAGAGCGAGCGGCCCATGGTGATGTGCATCGTCACCGACGAGCTTTGGCCCGAACTCATACCCGGGGAATCCCTGAAAATCGAGGATCCGTTTTTCAAGGAAATCGAGTTTGAGCTCCGCAAGCGCATCTACCGCTGGAAATACATCAAGGACGATGTGATTACAAACGACAGGCTGTACCTTCCCATTGACTACGCGTTTACCGAGTGGGTCGAGAACCGCCGCCGCCCCCTTTGCCGCCGGCGATCCGTACAAGAGCGACGGCAAGACGGCTGGAGGCCTTTCACCCCTGTATTTTTGAATACGCGGACTGGGACCGCCTTGTGAAAAGCCGGAGCTGAAGTACATCGACTGGGCCGCACGCATCAAAAGCCGAAATGCTCGGCGACGCCGTCGGCGATCTTCTGGAAGTCGTCGAGGGCGAGCCGTTTTTCAGCAGCATCGACACGCGCACCAAGGGCTGGGGCCTGAGCGGGATCGACATTCTCTGCGAGCTGCGCGGCCTGGAGCAGGTCTTTATGGATATGGTGCTCGCGCCCGACTTCGTCCACCACGCCATGGACACCCTGATGGAGGGCTCGGCGGGTATCTGGACGTGCTGGAACGGGAAAACCTCCTGCGGCTCAACAACAACGAGTTCTGGAAGAATACCAACACGCCTTTCGGCTCCAACGGCCTGGGCGTCAGAGACGAGCTGCCCGGCCCGGATTACGACCCGGACCATGTGCGCGCGCGGGATCTGTGGGGGGTATTTCCAGGCGCAGGAGTTCTCCGGCGTTTCGCCTGAAATGCTCGACGAATTCGTGCTTCAGCACCAGAAGCCGCTGGCGGCGCGCTTTGCCATGATCGGGTTCGGCTGCTGCGAGAGCAACGATAAGAAATACGGCGTAATCCGCAGCGCGTTTCCGAACCTGCGGCAGGTTTCCGTCAGCCATGCGGCCGACCCCGCGCTTGCCGCGCGGGGAACTGGGCGGGGACTTCTCCATCTCCTGGAAGCCGCACTGCACCATTATCAACGATTTTGACGAGCGGTATGTGCGCGCATATATGGAAAAGGGCTTTGACGCGCTTGCCGGATGCCATTTCGTGTGTTCACTGCGCGATAACCTGACCCTTGCCGGGCAGAACCCGGACGTGCTGGGCCGGTGGACGAATATCGCCATGGAGCTTGCCGAAGGCCGGTGAGCGAACAGAACAGGGCGGGAGCATGCAATGCCCCGCCTTTTTTGTTGTCATTTTATACAGTTTATATCTGAATATATCACGGAAATTCGCCATGCAAAGGGAGAGATTTTTCTTTGCACTTGGTAAAATATGTGATAAAATAAAGTTGTATACTAAAAACCTTCAAGGAGGCCTGTGTTATGTATATGTTCAACGAGTGGCGCGGCTTTGACCTTACACAGCGCTGCGAAAAGTTCTACCGGGCGCTCAGGCGCGAGCCGGTGACGGATCCGGAGCAGATTCCCATCAGTATTTTCATGCCGATGTATCCCGGCGGCCAGGTACATGCGGGCCTCGCCTGCGGGACCTTCGCCTGAAATACCAGCCCCTGCCCCACTGCCTCGAAAACGTGCCCGCCTGAAAATGCCCGATCCGTACCGGGACGGGCTTATGCCGACGGTGCTGAAGTTTATCGACTACGCCGTGGCGCACAGCGACCTGCCCGTGGGCCTTACGGACATGAACAGCGTGCTGAGCACGGTGCTGCAGCTTACCGGCTACGAAAATTTCTTCCTCTGGTGCTACGACGACCCCGCCGCCATGCACGAGCTTGTCGCCATGGTCACAGAGGCGTTTATCCAGTGGACAAAGGTGCAGAAAGAACACATCGGCGAACCCTCAACGCCTCCAACGGCCTCCAGGGCGTATGGGGCCCGGAGGGCGTCGGCGTGTGGCAGTCGGACGACGATATCGTCGCCATGTCGCCCGCGCTGTACGCCGAGTTTATCGTCCCGCACTATTCCAGAATATACAAGACTTTCGGCGGCGGCAGCCTGCACTGGTGCGGGGCCGCGCCCAACCAGTCCCGGTGCCTGCTGGACATAGAGGGCCCTCACGGTCTGAACAACTCGACCATGCGCAACTTCGGCGCTTTCAGCAAAACGGCGCGCAACCTGTACGGCAAGCTCGCCATACAGGTGCAGGACGGCAACGATCCCAACCAGGAGGAGTACATGAAGAACCTGTTCGGCGCGCTGCCCGGGCTGGACGGCCTGATGTTCGCGGGCCTGATCGGCGACTCGGACGACCCCGAGCGCAGGGATATCCGCGACTTTGCGCGCAACAACGTGCGGATCATCCGCGAAGTCGCCGCTATGAAGCTGCGGGGTGAATTGAAAGAATACGAGGAGAAGTGGTCTGAATGAACCGCAAACAGACGCAGCCGTTTCCGCGCGAGCTGCAGCGCGCGGAGGAATATTTCAAAACGCATATTGAAAATGCGGACCGACCGAATTTTGATTTTACGATCGGGGGGGAGGACCTGCCGGTCGGCGCGGACGTGACCGAGCTGGAATCGAATGAGGAGAAGCGGACGATGAAAAACGCTGGACCGCCGGCGCCGTCGAGGGCCGGCAGGTGGCGACGCTCTACCGCGAGCTGCCCGCAGTCGAGTGGACGGTCTATGTGAAAAACATATCCGGCGCGGTGAGCGAGCGGGTGCGCCTGAGCGCGCTGGAACGACCGCTTTCCCGCGTCCAGCGTTGTCGTCCACGCCCAGAAAGGCAGCTACTGCGCCGCGGACGACTTCCGCCCCGTCGATTTGCCAATGCGTCCGGGCGACCAGGCGAAGCCGCGCCCATCGGCGGCCGTTCCAGCAACATGACCTGGCCCTATTTCTGCATTGAGACGGCGAGAACGGGCTGGCGCTCGCCGTGGGCTGGCCGGCCCAGTGGCAGGCCGTGTTCGCGTGCGAAGACGAAGACCTGCACGTCAGTGCGGCCAGCAGACGCTGGAAACCGTGCTCTACGGCAGGGACAGCGGCGCCCGCGGGCATAGACCGTACGGGCGAGCAGATCCGCTCCCCGCGTATCGTGCTGCTGTTCTGGGACAGGGGGCGACCTGCGCGCGGCGGAGGCGTGCATGCGCGCGCAACCTGTTCCGCCGCTATATGCTCCGGTACAATATGCCGCGCGGGGGAAGACGGGAAGCCGCCCGTCAAAAACCTTGCGGCCTGTTCGTCGCACCAGTTCCGCGAGATGCTGGAGGCCACCACGCGCAACCAGAAACAGTTTATCGACGGCTACGTCGATCACAACCTTGGCCTCGACTACTGGTGGATGGACGCGGGCTGGTATCCCTGCGGCGGCGACTGGTACCATACCGGCACCCTGGAAATGCGACCGGCGCCGCTTCCCGAACGGCCTGCGGAAATCTCAGACTACGGCCGTTCCCGCGGCGTGGGCACCATCCTCTGGCACGAGCCGGAGCGCGTCTACGAGGGCTCGGAAATCTATGAGAATCACAGGGACTGGCTCTTTTTCCCCATTTCGAAACCCAAAGGGCTACCACTATAACAGCAAGTGCGCCCTGTTCAACCTGGGCGACGAGGCGGCCTGCGACTGATGACCGATCTCATCAACGCCAGTATCGACGAGCACGGCGTGGATTTTTACCGCCAGGACTTCAATACCGACCCGCTGGCCTATCTGGAGAACTACGAGACGGAGGAACGGCGCGGTGCGAACGAGAACCACTACGCGGCGGGCGTTCTGCGGTTCTGGGACGGCCTGCAGGAAAAGCACCCGGGCATGCTGATGGACGCGTGCGCTTCGGGCGGACGGCGCAACGACATCGACGTCATGAAGCGCATGGTTCCGCTCATCCGGAGCGACAGGCTCTTTTGTGCCCGACGAACAGCAGGCGCAGTTCGTGGGTTTTTCGCAGTGGGATTCCGTTCCATGGGACGGGGCTGCTGTTCGGGGATTCCAACATCATGATCGAGGGCGTGACGTGGAAGAAAGAGGAAATGCGCTACGACCTGACCTGTATATGATCCGCAGCATGTACAGCCCGCATATGACCTGCTGTCTGGATGTGCGAAAGACCGACTTCCCGTGGGACGACCTGCGCGCAATTCTCGACGAGTGGCGCGCCATCGTCCCGTACTACCAGGGCGATCTCTACCCCTTCACCGAATTTTCGACGGCGGACGACTGCTGGGCCGCCTGGCAGTTCGACCGGCCCGATCTGAGCGGGGCGTCGTGCAGGCCTTCCGGCGCGCGCAGGACAAGGCGCCGTCGCGCACGTTCCGCCTGCACGGCCTGGAAAAGACGCTGTGCTACGCCGTGTACAACTTCGACACAAAGCAGAAAGTCAGCCGCCCGGCGCGGAGCTGATGGAGCAGGGGATCACTGTCACCCTGCCCGCGCGCGGTTCCGCCGTTATAACGTACAAAAGAGTCTAACGTGCCGCAATTGCAAGGGGCGCCCCGCAGGGCGCCCTTTTTCACTTGTGAACCACGGTGTAAAAGCAGCCGTTTCCCGCGTAACCGTCCGCCGCACAGCCGTCTGCCGCACAGCCGTCCGCCGGCACAGCCGGACGCCCGCCCGCGCCGCCGCCGTTTCCCGCCGGCACAGCCGGACGCCTGCCTGAACACCCGCGGCCGGCCTCCGTATGCCGCCGGCGCACGAAACCGGGGGCGCCGCTTGGGCGGCGTCCCCCTAGCAATTCGCGATTACAGGAACAGAAGCAGGCTGACAGCCATAACCACCATGCCGCTTGTCAGCCCGTAGATGGACAGGTGGTGCTCGCCGTACTCCTGCGCCGAGGGCAGGAGCTCGTCGAGCGATATGAACACCATAATGCCCGCCACGGCGGCGAACACAATGCCGAACAGCACGTCGTTGAGGAAAGGCCGCAGCACGAGATAGCCGACGAGCGCGCCCAGCGGTTCGGAAAGGCCGGACAGGAACGAGTACAGGAACGCCCGCTTGCGGTTTCCCGTGGCGTAGTAGATCGGGATGGAGACGGCGATGCCCTCCGGGATGTTGTGGATGGCGATCGCAACGGCCACCGGCACCGCAATGGACGGCTGCTGCAGCGCCGAGATAAAGGTCGCCATTCCCTCGGGGAAGTTGTGCACGGCAATGGCGAGCGCAGTGAACACGCCCACCCGCATCAGCTTGTGCTTGGGCGCGCTTGCGGACTTCGCGTCGGCCGCGCCTGGCTCGCTCCCCGGCGGCTTGATTTCGTGCGGGTTCTCATAGCTGGGGATGAGCTTGTCGATCAGCGCGATGAGCAGCATACCCCGAAAAACGCGCCGACGGCCGCCCACGACCCGGGCTTCAGTCCCAGCGCGCCGGTCAGAGACTCCTGCGCTTCGGCAAAAATCTCCACCATGGAAACATAGATCATGACGCCGGCGGAGAAACCGAGACAAAAGGAAAGAAATTTATAGTTTGTCCGCTTGGCGAACAGCGCAAGCGCGCTGCCGCTGCCCGTTGCCAGCCCCTGCGAACAGGGTAAGAAGAAACGCGTGAAAAATTTGATTCATGCAGGCAATCCCCAATCGGCCCGGTTTGGGCCATTCTATTTTCATGTTTCTGCCGCTTTTCGCCTGAAAAGGCCCCGCCGCGGGCTCAGCGCCGCAGCGCCTCGGATAGATATCGTAAAACCGTTCCCGCGCCGCCGTCCGCGCCACCTCTACATGCCCGCCGGACCCGGCGGTAAACGCAGTCGCGCCCATGCTGCTTTCCCCGCGCCGTCTCCACCGAGACGCGCCCGCGTTCATAGCCGCATATATCCGGATGAAATACGGCGACGGCGGCCAGCGGGTCGTGCAGCGTCAGTTTCCCGGCGCGTTCCAGCCACGCGCCCCCCGAAGTCGAAAACCGCCCGCATCAGCCGGCTGTCCCCGGCAAAATCCGGTCCGCCCGCGCCGCGTCCGCAGTGAGCGTGTCCGTTACGTCCAGCGGAAACGCCCTGCATACGGCGGCTTCGGCCTGAATACAATTTGGGAGGCGAGCGGGTCGGCCCACGAGTTCCAGTTGTACCAGGGTTCGGGCAGCGCCGTTTCTCCGAAATAGCCGTTGACGATATACAGGCCTTTCAGCAGTCCCGGCGCGTCGGGATACGTGCGGAACAGCGTCGCGATATTCGTCATGTTCCCGATGCCGATCAATGTGACGGCATGCGGATTTTCCCGAATCATCCGGTACATGAACGCCGGCGCGTCCGATTTCTCATAGGCGCGGTGCGGCCATCGTTCCAGCGCGCGTGCGCCGTCCGGCGGGATATACCGGAACCGGCTGCAGCGTCGTGTCCAGCCCCGCCGCAATCGGAATGTCCCGACCCGCGCTGCGGCAGATGGCGTCGGCCACCGCCGCCCGCCTGTGCGGCTGCCCGCAGACGGTGGTAATCCCCAAAAGCTCGCACCGCGGCTCCCGCAGCAAATAGGCGAGGCAGACAGCGTCGTCAATATCCCCGCCGATATCCGTATCGAGCAGAATTTTTCCATGCCTGATTCAAAGCCTCTATACGTAGCAGGTAAAGCCGCGGCCGGAAGGCTCTCCGCCCGCCGTGCGGCCCAAGTTGGTTTTTTGCACGCTTTCTATTGTACTCCCGTTCGGCGTTTTTTCGTCAAGGCCGCTGCAAAATATTCCTGAATCGGGTTTCCCGGTACTGCGCCCGCCGCCCGCCTGTGCGCGGCCGCGGCTCTGCCGCGCCCGCGTCCGCGCCCCCGCAGATTACAGGTACCACGATTTTCCGCAGTTTTGGCAAATCGCCATCACGCGCGTCTTCGTCCTTGTCCGGCTGTTACGCACGGCGGGAATGATGAGAATCAGCCCGCAGGTGCATATGGCGAGCAGAATCCATAGAAACCAGCTGCAGCAGCTTCTGTACGTCGTTTTTTGCGTTGTTACGGCCTGCGCGGTTACCGCGCCGCTGCCGCACCGTGGGCAAACCATGCGCTCACATCCTCTCTATTATATACTATACCACACCGCGCGTGCCATTACAATTCCCGGCCGGCCGTCCGCGGCGTTTCGCATGACAGGCCGCACGCGCCCCCGCCGGACAGAACCGCGACTATCCCGCCCTTTCTTTCGCATATGATAGTTGCAGAAAAGAGGGGAGGGGATGCCGTTGTCATCCTTTGCCGACGCGGCTGCGGTCGCCGTGAGCGCGGTGACGGACTTCCTCTGGGGCCGGCCATGTGCTGTGTGTTTGTGCTTGTCGGGGTCACCTGAGCGTGGGAACCGGTTTTTTCAGCTTCGGAAATTCCGGGCTGTGGCTGCGCCTGACGATCGGGTCGCTGTTTGTCCGGAAAGGGGGAACAGGCGCCGCGCGCGACAAAATTCCATCTCGCCTTTCCAGGCGCTGGCGACGGCGCTGGCCGCCACCACCGGCACCGGCAATATCGTCGGCGTGGCGACGGCAATCGTCTCCGGCGGCCCGGGCGCAGTGTTCTGGATGTGGATATCCGCCTTTTTCGGCATGATGACCAAATACGCCGAAATTGCGCTGAGCATGAAATACCGCTACCGAAACGCGGCGGGAGAGTGGATGGGCGGTCCGATGGTCTTTCTGGAGCGCGGCATCGGCCGCCGGTGGCTCGCCGTGCTTTTTTCCGTGTTCTGCCTGCTCGCATCGTTCGGAATCGGCAACATGAGCCAGGCCAATTCTGTGTCGGGCGCGCTCGCCTCCGGCTTCGGCGTCCCGGCCTGGGCGACGGGCGCCGCCATCGTCCTTTGTGCGGAACCGTCATGCTCGGCGGCATACGCCGCATCGGTGCAGTCGCGGAGAAAATCGTGCCCTTTATGGCCGTTCTGTACATTCTGGGCGGGCTGACGATCATCGCGGTCAACTACCGCGGATCCTGCCCGCGTTCCGGGATATCTTTGCCGGCGCGTTTGGCCTGCGCGCGGCGGGAGGCGGCGTGCTCGGCTACACCGTCGCATCCTCCATGCGCTACGGCGTCGCCCGCGGCATTTTCTCCAACGAGGCCGGCCTCGGCTCGTCCGCCATCGCCCACTGCGCGACGCGCACCAGGGAACCGGTGCGGCAGGCCATGTGGGGCGTGTTCGAGGTCTTTGTCGACACCATCGTCGTCTGCACCATTACGGCGCTCTGCCTGCTCGTGACCGGCGTTGTGGGCACGCCGGACGGCGAGGGCGGACTCCTCACCGGCGCCGCGCTCACCATCCGCGCCTTTTCCCACGGCCTGGGCCGCTACGCCGGCGTTCGTTCGTCTCGGTGAGCATCGCCCTGTTCGCCTTTACTAGCATCCTGGGCTGGTATCACTACGGCGAACGCAGCTATTCCTACCTGTTCGGGGCGCGGGGCGCGGGGCGTACAAGGCGGTATACCTGGCCGCCGCCTTTGCCGGCTGTATTGTGAATCTGGAGCTTGTCTGGAGCGTGTCGGACATATTCAACGGCTTGATGGCGCTCCCCAATCTCCTCGGCGTTGTGCTCCTGTCCGGCCAGGTGTTTTCAATGACCCGCCGCTTTCTGCGCCGAAACGGGCCCCGCCCGCCCTCGGACTGAAAACGCCCTGCGCTCCGCCGCCGCCCTGGCCCGCCGCCGTCCGCCGGCCGGGGTCTTCCGCCAGAACCGGCTCCGCCGCCCTGCCGCCGCTCTGTATCCACCGCCGCGCCCGCGCGCTCCCCTTTGCGTTTGAACTTTTCATTGACAAACAGCGGCTTTCATACTATAATTATAATACAAATAAATATTTCGGTAGGTGAGGCTACCATAAGGATACGGATTGCTGCCGCGAAATGGTGGAGACACTATGAGCTGGTTAGCAGGGAATGTCGAAACCAAGGCATGCCCTAACGCAATTTCACTGCCCTTGCGAAGCTGAAGCTTGAACGGTGATTTTTTATAGGGCGGTATCATTCCCTGTCATTGTCGAGCTTCGGCGGGGAATTTTTATTTGCCAAATTTCAAGACCAAGAGAGGTGAAAGGCATGGACGCAGCAGGCAGTAGCGGCACACCCGCCGAGGGCCGAAGGCGAGATGCGGCCCGTGGCGCGCCGGCCGGCGCAGCCATGCCGCATCCCGACTAGCTCTTTCGGCGCCAGTGCCTTACTATCCTGTGAAGACTGCGGGGAACCGCAAACCATTCAAAGGAGGAAAAAGGCAGCAGGAAGAACTGATAACAATGCTGGAACAGAAGCGCTTTCACGAGCTGAGCCGCCTGCTGCGGGACCAGACCGGGCCGGACATCGCGGCGCTGGTGGACGAAATTCCGAAGGACCTGCGCAGTATCTGCCGCTCGTCTACCGGCTTTTGCCGAAGGACCTGGCGGCGGACGCGTTTGTCTCCATGGACCCGGACGTGCAGGAACTGCTGATCGCCGCGCTCAGCGACAGCGAGCTGCAGGAAGTGCTCACGCTGCTTTTTGTGGACGACACGGTCGATATCGTCGAGGAGATGCCGGCCAACGTCGTCAAGCGCATTCTGCAGAACTCCACGGCGGATAAGCGCAGGCAGATCAACGAGATTCTGCGCTATCCGGACGACAGCGCGGGCAGTATCATGACCACGGAGTATGTGGATTTGAGAAAGGACATGGTCGTGGCCGAAGCGTTCGCGCACATCCGCGCCACGGGCCTGAACAAGGAGACCATTTACACCTGCTACGTCACCGATGAAAACCGGATGCTTCTCGGCCTTGTGACGGTGCGGACCATGCTTCTCTCGGAAGCTTCGCAGCGCCTGGAGGAGATCATGGAGACGAACATCATTTTCGCGCGCACTCTGGACGACCGGGAGGACGTCGCGAAACAGTTCGACAAATACGGCTTTCTGGCCCTGCCGGTCGTGGACCGGGAAAACAGGCTCGTCGGCATCGTGACCTTTGACGACGCGATGGACGTCATCCAGGAAGAGGCCGAGGAGGACTTCGAGAAAATGGCCGCCATGAGCCCGAGCGAGGAGACCTATTTCAAAACCTCCGTGTTCGGGCACGCGAAGCACCGCATCCTGTGGCTGCTCATTCTCATGCTGTCGGCGACGTTTACAGGCGCCATCATCACAAAGTACGAGTCCGCGTTCTCGGCCATCCCCATGCTCGTCGCCTTTATCCCGATGCTGATGGACACGGGCGGCAACTGCGGCGCGCAGTCGTCAACCATGGTCATCCGCGGCATGGCGGTGGACGAGATACGCCTCAAGGACTTTTTCAAGGTCCTGTTCAAGGAGTTCCGCATCTCGCTGATCGTAGGCGGCACGCTTGCGGTGGTCAACTTTGTCCGGGTCTACGTCATGTACCAGAACGCCGCGATCGGCCTGGTGACGGGCCTGAGCCTGATCGGCGCGGTGATCATTGCAAAGCTGCTCGGCTGTATTCTGCCCATGACGGCGAAAAAGCTCAAGCTGGACCCCGCCATCATGGCGTCGCCCATCATCACCACGATTGTGGACGCCTGCTCCGTGCTGCTGTATTTCAATATCGCCGTGCGCGTGCTCAACATCTGAACCGCGCCCGCCCTGTAAAAACCGCCGCCGCAACGTGTTTGCGGCGGCGGTTTCTGCGCGCACCGGCTGTGTCCGGGGACTTAGCCTTGACATTGCGCGGCGTTTCCTGTATAGTTTTACTCATGTGCCTTTTGCGGCGCAACTTATTTTAAAGGAGAAATAGAATGAAAAAGGGAAAAGTCGCAGCTCTTGTCGTGGGAATCGTAGCAGTGCTGGCTGTCGCTGCGTATTTCACAGTCGATTACTTCCTCGATAAGGATCTGGAACGGCAGCAGCAGGAACTGGCGGAACTGGAGAACAACCATGTGTCCACCAAAAGCGGCGAGGACGTCGAGACCGAGCTTTGCAACTTCGAGGACGGCCGGTTCTATCTCAAGATCCCCAAGTCGTTTTCGCAGATGGACGCGGATATGATCGCGCTCAAGTACCCGAACGGAGAACCTCCCAAGTATGTTTTACAAACGAGGAGACGACCATCAACGTCGCCGTCGGCGTATCGGACGCCGCGCTGGAGGACAACCAGGTGCAGCAGTTTGTCGACTATATGGAGCAGGTGCTGTCGCAGAGCCAGCAGGTACTGGATACAAACGTATATGAAAAGAGCGGACGCACAGTCGGCGAACTCCGGTTTGTCTCGGAAGCCGCCGATACGGATATTTACAACCACATGCTGGTATTCTCCGACGGCGGCCAGCAGCGCGTCGTAACCTTTAACTGCACGGTCGAGAACCAGGAGGAGTGGCAGCCGGTCGGCTCGTTTATCGTGCAGTCGCTGCACTTCCCGGCGGAAGGCTGAACCCCGCTTTGTACTGCATGATCTGCGGCGGTTAAGGCCGCGCTTGCAATCCGCCGCCCCCAATAACATATGCCAGTATTTCCGCCCGAAACGCCGTTGTTTCGGGCTTTTTTTCGCATTTTTTGCGCCGCGCGGATGATCCATTTTTTTGCAGCCGTTGTATGGTTCAGGTCATAAAAACGGCGTTGTATCCCCCGGCTCCGCCCCGCCGTTTCGGATTGAGTTCGCACAGCGCCGCCCCGCCGACCAGCAGCCCCGCGCCGATCAGCTGCGCCGCTGTCACCGCCTCGTGCAGCAACAGTGCGGAAAGGGCTACGGCCGCAAGCGGTTCCGCATATCCGCACACGGCGACAGTCTGCACGGGCAGCCTGCCGAGGGCTGAAAAATACATCCAGCAGCCGGCGCCGGTATTGAGCAGGCCGAGCATCCCGATCCGGACCCACTCCCCGGCGCCGTCCGGCAGACTTACCCCCGCCGGGATCCAGTCGAATGCCGCCACCGTGAAAAATCCCGCCCAGAGCTGTAATGCCGCGTTTTCCAGGCCGGTGACGCGGCCGGTTTTCTTTGGAAAACAATCATACCCGCATACAGCACGGCGGACATGAGCCCGCAGAACAGCCCGCGCGCATTGCCGCCGCCCGCCGCTGCGCCGTTGATGAGGACCGCGCCGCACAGAACCAGCGCAAAAAGCCGGCGCATTTTGCCCGCGTCAGCTTTTCCCGGAACAGAAAGGGCGATGCGAGCATGACGAGGACCGGCCCGCAGTAATAGAGCAGCGAGGCGAGCCTGACGCCCGCCTGTGCATACGCCTCGTACAAAAACATCCAGCTCGCACCCATGCATATCCCGGAAAGGGCGATCAGCAGCAAATCCCCTCCTGCAATGCTGAACCGTCGGCTTTTTGGCCTGTCAGCCAGAAAACCGCGCTTAAAAACAGGCTGCCGATCAGCGTCCGGTAAAAGACAATTTCGTAGCTCGCAAGCCCGATACCGCTGGCAACAATGCCGTTGGAGCCGAACAGCAGCAGCGCGGCCCCAGTATTTGCAAATATGCGCGTTTCATGGCGCCTTTTCCCCCTTGCAATCTGTTTTTATTAGTATATCATAAGTTAACAGATGAGGAAAACAAATATTTCTCATATATTGCATGCGAAAAATATAATGGAGGGCGATTTTTCCATGGATACAAATCTCCAGAAGTATATGGCGTTTGTGGAGACGGTCGAAACCGGCAGTTTTTACAAAGGTGCGCAGCGGCTGCACTATTCACAGTCCGAATCAGCGGATGATCCGCGATCTGGAACAGGAGTGGAAGATCTCCTTCTGGAGCGGGACAGGGCGGGCGTCCGGCTGACAGGGGAGAGGGGCCAGGCTTCTCCCGCACGCGAAGGCGGTTGTGCAGCGAATACAGGAAACTGCAGATGCAGGTGGATTCGCTCAACGGCCTGCAGTCCGGCCTGATACGGATCGGCACCTTTCCAGCGTGGCGACACACTGGCTTCCCAATATCATCCGTGAATTTCAGAAGGACTGCCCCGGCGTGGATTATGAGCTGCTGCTGGGCGATTATGCGGAAATTGAGGGCTGTCCTGATGGCCGCGTGGACTGCGGCTTTGTGCGGCTTCCGGTCCGGTCCGGGCTGGAGACGGTCCCGCTTGCGGAGGACCGCCTGCTGGCCGTGCTGCCGGAAACGCATCCCATGGCCGGCTGTTCCGTTTTCCGGTCGAAATGTTTCTAAACGAGCCGTTTATGCTGCTGGAGCGGGGCGGGAAATCCGAAGTGACGGAAATTTTTGAGCGCTGTGGACTCTCTCCTCGCGTGCATTTTACCACCTGGGACGACTATGCGATCATGTCCATGGTGGAAAGCGGCCTCGGCCTGAGCATTCTGCCCGAACTGATCCTGAAACGGATTCCCTACAGCATTGTCGCCAAAGAGCTGAGCGTTCCCGCCAGCCGCCGTATCGGCCTCGTCCTGCGCAGCCGGAAAACCGCCTCTCTCGCTGTCCGGCGTTTTCTGGAATATCTGCCGTACCGCTGACCTGGCGGCGCCTTTTGCCGAATGCCGCCCCGCCGGCGAACTTCTCGCAGACAGCCGTTTCATCCGCGCGCCGCAGAATTGCCCGGTATGCAGGCGCTGTTTTCACCGGCCCGCCCGAACCGGATGCGTTTTGCCGCCGGTCCTCCGCCTGCGGAATGTGAAATAACGCCGAAACCTGTTGACTCCCGCCGGGCTATGATACACTGAAAACACATTTATATCAAAAATTTGGAGGTTGTCTGTATGTCTAAAAGGTATGTATCGTAAACACAAGCCTGGTGTCGCTGCAGGATCTCAAGGACCTGTTCGCCGAAATCTGTCCGGACGCCGAAATTTTCAATATTGTCGACGAGAGCCTGCTGCCTGAGGTGCGCGCCAACAACGGAATCACAAACAACATCGTCTGCCGCATGTGCGCCTATTTCCAGATGGCGGTCAACGCCGGCGCGGACCTGATTTCAACCAGTGCTGTCGGTCGGCGAGGCGGCCGGATATCGCGGCGCGCACGGTCAACGTGCCGGTCGTCAAGGTGGACGAGCGCGGCCGCGAAGCGGTGAATATTGGCCCAAATCATGGTCGCCAATGCTGAACGCCACGCTTGCCCCGGAGCATCCGCCTTGTGGAGAACACGGCGAAGAAGATGGGCAGGGAAGTCACGGTCAAGCGCTGCCTGGTCGAGGGGCGCGTTCGACGTGCCTTCTATCAGAAGAACCCCGAAAGCACAATCAGATGGACGACCTTGTGAAAAAAGAGGCGGGAGACCGCGGACGTAATCCTGCTGGCGCAGGGGGGCATGATGCACCTGCTGCCCCCATCTGCAGGATCTGCGCGTGCCCGTGCTCTGCAGCCCGCGCCTCGGCGTAATGCACGCCAAAGAGGTTCTGGAAACCCTGTAAATTCAAGAGTATTCGGAGTATAGAATGGAGAGTATAGAGAAACAATCCCTGTTCAGCGCGCTGGCGCCGGTGCAGGACATGGCGGCTGTGACCGAGCGGTACGCCGCCCTGTTCGCCGGGCGGGAGGACTACTGCGTCGTCGTGCTCGACGACGACCCGACGGGCATCCAGACGGTGCACGGGGTCCCTGTGTACATGAACTGGCAGGAGGCCGACGTGGACGCCGCCGTGCGGGACGAGCCGGTGTTCTATATCCAGACCAACACGCGCGGCGAGGTTGAGTCTGCCTGCCGTGAAATCAACCGCACCCTTTGCCGCGCGCCTGGCACAGGCCGCCCGCCGGCAC
>VOFB01003357.1_pt1 | contig 17278 bp, 25 predicted proteins | sample 5384141 | NCBI WGS metagenome assembly VOFB01 (sample SAMN12384721, study PRJNA508395) | human gut metagenome | isolation source: healthy gut A | host: Homo sapiens | reverse complement strand
TATGATTGGTTTATGGGTTGTCCGTCTTTATCGGTTCACTATTGACGAATGGCAGCTTATGCCATTAATGAAATGGGAATCAAGATGTTTGGTATGCATAGTAATATGCCGTTAGTACAGCAATTTGCAGGATATGCACTTGTTGTACCGTTCCTGCTTCAGATTGTAACCGGACTGTTACCTGATTTTAGAATTATTGCTTGGCTGTTGCAGTTCTACATCGTCTATGTAGTATGGGAGGGAGCTCCTATAATGATGGGAGTAGAAGAAAAACAACGATTGAAATACACCCTTTTATCGTCTGTATTGTTAATACTATGTCCGACGGTGATTCAAATTGTGTTTAATAGTTGACGGCTATACTTAATTAATGAGTGTAAAGATGAAACAAGCTCCTGTAAATATTAAGAATAAGCGGGCTACGTTTGATTACGAGTTATAGATACCTACACAGCAGGTATCGTATTGACCGGTACGGAAATCAAATCCATTCGTTTGGGAAAAGCGAGTCTGGTAGATACGTTTTGCTATTTTACGAAAGGCGAATTGTGGGTAAAGAATATGCACATTTCCGAGTATTTTTACGGTTCGTATAATAACCATACGGCACGTAGAGAGAGGAAGTTGTTGCTTAGTAGGAAAGAATTGGAGAAACTTCAGCGGGAGATGAAGAATCCCGGGTTTACGATTGTGCCTGTACGCTTGTTTATCAACGAGAAAGGTTTGGCGAAACTGGTCATAGCTTTGGCGAAAGGTAAGAAGGAGTATGATAAACGGGAATCCATTAAAAGAAAAAGAAAAAGACGAATGTTCAAGCGGTAAGTAAAAAACGCTATAAGATAAAACCGGATATGGCTGGCAGATGTTGGCGAGTATGTTTAAAAGATGATGATAGGGTAATGAAAAAGACAATTTCTCAGATCGTATCCGACCGCATTCTTATTCTGGACGGGGCAATGGGTACAATGATCCAACAATATAATCTCACAGAAGAAGATTTTCGTGGCGAGCGTTTTGCGCATATTCCCGGACAGCTGAAAGGGAATAATGACTTATTGTGTCTGACACGTCCCGACGTAATTCAGGATATTCATCGTAAATACCTGGAAGTGGGTGCGGATATTATCGAGACCAATACATTCAGCTCGACTACAGTTTCTATGGCAGATTATCACGTAGGAAGAATACGTGCGTGAAATAAATCTTGCAGCTGTAAAATTGGCGCGTGACCTTGCTGACGAGTATACTGCAAAGAATCCAGATAAACCGCGTTTTGTGGCCGGCTCCGTAGGACCTACCAATAAGACCTGCTCTATGAGCCGGACGTGAACAACCCGGCTTATCGTGCTTTGAGTTATGACGAACTGGCGCAGCTTACAACAGCAAATGGAAGCTATGCTTGAAGGTGGAGTGGATGCCATTCTGATTGAGACAATATTTGATACGTTGAATGCCAAGACCGCAATTTTTGCTGCAGAACAAGCAATGAAAGTAACAGGTGTAGAGGTGCCGATCATGTTATCTGTAACAGTGTCTGATGTAGGCGGAAGAACATTGTCCGGTCAGACGCTGGATGCATTTCTGGCTTCTGTGCAACATGCCAATATATTTTCGGTAGGCTTGAATTGTTCATTTGGTGCCCGCCAGTTGAAGCCGTTCCTGGAACAGCTGCATCCCGTGCTCCTTATTATATCAGTGCCTACCCCAATGCGGGATACCCAATAACCTGGGACAATATGACCAGACGCCTGCCGATATGGCGCATGAAGTGAGAGAGTATATCCAAGAAGGATTAGTAAATATTATTGGTGGTTGTTGTGGAACAACGGATGCGTACATTGCCGAATATCCTGCTTTGGTAGAAGGTGCCCGACCGCATATACCGGCTGCCTAAACCTGATTGTATGTGGCTCTCCGGACTTGAGCTGTTGGAGGTGAAGCCGGAAATAAACTTTGTAAATGTGGGCGAACGTTGCAACGTAGCCGGTTCCCGCAAGTTCCTGCGTCTCGTCAATGAAAAGAAATACGATGAGGCTCTGTCTATCGCCCGCCAACAAGTGGAGGACGGAGCTTTAGTGATTGACGTAAATATGGATGATGGTTTGCTGGACGCTAAAGACAGAGATGACTATTTTCCTGAATCTTATCATGTCCGAGCCCGAAATAGCCCGTGTTCCTGTTATGATCGATTCTTCTAAATGGGATGTAATCGTTGCCGGATTGAAATGCCTGCAAGGAAAGTCCATCGTGAATTCAATCTCTCTGAAAGAGGGAGAAGAAAAGTTTCTGGAACATGCCCGCACGATCAGGCAATATGGTGCGGCTACCGTAGTAATGGCTTTTGATGAAAAAGGACAGGCGGATACATACGAACGTAAGATTGAAGTGTGTGCCCGCGCTTATCAGCTTTTGGTTGAAAAAGTAGGCTTTAATCCTCATGATATAATTATCTTTGACCCTAACGTACTTGCCGTGGCAACCGGTATGGACGAGCACAACAATTATGCTGTAGACTTTATCCGGGCCACCGGATGGATACGCAAGAATCTGCCGGGTGCGCATGTCAGTGGAGGAGTGAGTAACCTTTCCTTCTCTTTCCGCGGCAACAATTATATCCGTGAAGCCATGCATGCAGTGTTCCTTTATCATGCCATCCGTGAAGGAATGGATATGGGAATCGTAAATCCGGCTACGGCTGTACTTTATACCGATATCCCTGCCGATATACTGGAACGTATAGAGGATGTGGTCTTGAACCGTCGTCCCGATGCTGCCGAGCGCCTGATAGAAACTGCTGAACAACTGAAAGCTGCTGCCGAACAACAGAAAGGTAATGCCACTGATAAACAAGTTACCCCTCTTTCATGGCGTAATGGAACAAGTGTGGAAGAACGTTTGAAACATGCTTTGACAAAAGGAATTGGTGACTATCTGGAGGAAGACTTGGCAGAAGCCCTGAAACTTTACCCGAAAGCAGTTGATGTAATCGAAGGTCCTCTAATGTCAGGTATGAACCATGTAGGTGAGCTCTTTGGTGCCGGAAAGATGTTTCTGCCTCAGGTGGTGAAAACTGCCCGTACCATGAAGAAAGCTGTTGCAATTCTTCAGCCTGTAATTGAAGCGGAAAAACAAGAAGGCTCCACTTCCGCCGGAAAAGTCCTGCTTGCCACGGTGAAAGGTGATGTACATGATATAGGCAAAGAATATCGTTTCTGTGGTCATGGCCTGCATCCGGTAGTACACCTGAAAGATGCTTCCCAAAATGCAAGTGTCGCTTCCAAATTGCTCAACCCGCAGGCAAAAGCCGAGCTGGTGAATGAATTGGAAACAGAATATGAAGCACTCCGTGAAAAGAGTGGGCTGATGAAGCGTGAAACTGTTTCGTTGGAAGAAGCCCAGAAAAATAAGTTAAACCTATTTTAAACATTGTCACAATGAAAAAGATTTTCTCTTTCTTATGTCTGATTGTAGCAGTCACTGCTATGACCTCCTGTTCTTCTGCAAAAGAAGAAAAAGGAACATCCGGAACCGGAAATGCTGTGTTGGATAATATTTTCGAGCGCAAAAGTGTGCGTGCTTATCTGAATAAGGAGTGGAGAAAGAGAAGATTGATTGTTGCTTCGTGCCGGAATGGCTGCTCCTTCGGGTAGGGACGTCCGTCCGTGGGAATTTGTCGTAGTATCTGATCGTGCCAAACTGGATTCAATGGCTGCCGCACTTCCGTATGCCAAAATGTTGACGCAGGCCCGTAACGCCATCATCGTCTGTGGAGATTCAGTACGCTCGTCATATTGGTATTTAGATTGTTCTGCAGCAGCACAGAATATTTTGTTGGCTGCTGAAAGTCTGGGACTTGGTGCTGTGTGGACAGCCGCTTATCCTTATGAAGACCGTATGCAGGTGGTGCGTAAATATACTGGTCTGCCCGAGAATATCCTTCCGCTTTGTGTCATTCCGTTCGGTTATCCCGCTACCAAAGAGAATCCGAAACAGAAATTTGACGAGAAAAAGATACATTATAATCAGTATTAGTAAACAAAAGTTTTGTCTTTTCAATAATTTCCTTACATTTGCGTCTGAATTAATTAAAATCTGATACGCAAATGTTTGGAATAGACGACCCTTTTATAATTCTGCCCTACCTGCTTTCGGTAGTATGTGTGATTTTTGCTGCCTGGTTCGGGCTGAAATACTGGAATAAGGACGACGAAAAAGACGAAACACGATGAATACATTTACTCTTGGACTAATTGTGATAGGCTATCTGCTATCACTTGCTTATCTTGGTTTTTTAGGGTATAAGAAGACAACGAGTACCAGTGACTATCTGGTAGGCGGGCGTCAGATGAATCCTATCGTAATGGCACTTTCTTATGGTGCCACGTTTATTTCTGCATCTGCTATTGTGGGCTTCGGAGGAGTGGCTGCCGCTTTTGGTATGGGTATCCAGTGGCTCTGTTTCCTCAATATGTTTATCGGGGTGGTTATAGCTTTTATCTTTTTCGGTTTGCGTACCCGGCGTATGGGGGCTAAGTTGAATGTGAGTACTTTCCCGCAATTGTTAGGACGTCATTTCCGTTCCCGTAATATACAGGTCTTTATTGCTGCTGTGATTTTCATAGGGATGCCGCTTTATGCAGCGGTTGTAATGAAAGGTGGAGCCGTATTCATCGAACAAATCTTTCAGATTGATTTCAATGTTTCCTTATTGATATTTACCTTGGTTATTGCCGCTTATGTGATTGCAGGAGGAATGAAGGGAGTGATGTATACGGACGCTTTGCAGGCAGTCATTATGTTTGCTTGTATGTTGTTCCTGCTTTTCTCTTTGTATCAGGTGCTTGATATGAACTTTACGGAGCTAATAAGGAACTGACTGCTATTGCTCCTCTAGTTCCGGAAAAGTTTAAGGCGCTAGGACATCAAGGGTGGACTGCAATGCCCATCACGGGTTCTCCACAATGGTATTCGCTGGTAACTTCTCTTATTCTGGGTGTTGGAATCGGATGTCTGGCGCAACCGCAGCTAGTAGTCCGTTTCATGACCGTGGAGAGTAGCAAGCAGTTGAACCGCGGTGTATTTATCGGTTGTTTCTTTCTGATTATAACAGTAGGGGCTATCTATCATGCTGGAGCCTTGAGTAATCTTTTCTTCCTGAAAACAGAAGGAGCGGTTGCTACCGAAGTTGTGCAGGATATTGATAAGATAATTCCATATTTTATTAATAAAGCGATGCCCGACTGGTTTGCCGCACTATTTATGCTGTGCATCCTTTCGGCAAGTATGTCGACGTTGAGTTCACAGTTTCATACAATGGGTGCGTCGGTCGGCTCGGATATTTATGGTACGTATAAGCCTCGCTCCCGTGGCAAACTCACGAATGTGATTCGTTTGGGAGTGTTATTCTCTATCTTGGTCAGCTATATTATTTGCTATATGTTGCCCCATGATATTATTGCCCGTGGAACTTCTATTTTTATGGGAATCTGTGCGGCAGCTTTCCTCCCTGCCTATTTCTGTGCGCTTTATTGGAAGCGGGCGACGAAACAAGGGGTAATAGCGAGTCTTTGGGTAGGAACTCTTGGAAGTCTTTTTGCTCTGGTATTTCTACATCAGAAAGAATCGGCTGCATTGGGTATCTGCAAGGCGTTGTTCGGACGGGATGTACTGATAGAAACATATCCGTTCCCGGTGATTGACCCGATATTGTTTGCATTACCTTTATCAGTCCTGGCTATTGTCGGAATCAGTCTGTTGACTTACAAAAAGTATTAGGCTTTAATTTTCTTCTTATAAGATTCGTACCGTGACACAATGTCACGAACGAAGTTATAAGTTTCTATACCACGGAAATATCCGTTTTTACAGACAGGGTCGGTGAAGTATTCTTGATTGCTTTTCAATAAGATGAAGTTTTCTACATTGTCTTTCCAGACATATTTGTTCTTTCCATATTTCTCAGCCAGTGCCATGGCATCATAGATATGTCCTAAACCGGCATTGTAAGAAGCGAGGATAAAATTGAGGCGTTCTTCTTTATCGGGAATCATACTGAAACTGCGGTCGGTAGCGGCAATATACTTGATAGCTGCCTTTACGCTTTCTTCCGGATTCTGTTCCTTTCCCGGAGGTACTCCCATAGCCCGGGCGGTGGCAGGCATTAGTTGCATTAAGCCTTTGGCTCCTGCCCATGAAACAGCTGTTGTGTCAAAATTGGATTCCGTATAAGCTAATGATGCAAGCATACGCCAATCCCAGCCGATTTCTTTGGAGTATTTTCTGAATAAATCGTCATAATGAGATATCTTTCCTTCTTTTAAGGAGAGGATAGGAGAGTGCGGCATCATTTTACTATTCTCAAAATAACGTTTCATACTGGCTGTGTAAGCAGGAGAAGTCATGTTTTCCTGATGCCATTTTGTAGCGGCGGCTGCCAGTTCGGGACTGTCTTTTCGTACAGCCCATGAAGAACGTTGGTCGAAACTGACGGACAAATCGATATTCAGATTGGGATAGTAAGTTTTATTCAGTTTGGCTAAATCATTATCGGCTACGGTATAGGGAATCTTACCTTGTGCTACTTGCGTGATCAGGTCTTCCACAGTAATACTGTCACTGGTAACTTCGTGGATATGAATACCTCCTCCCAGTTCATTATTCAGATTGACAAGCCGGTCGTAATATTTCCCCGGCTTAACATATATGTCTTTTCCTACCAGCTCGGCTCTATGAATTGCTGGTGCATGGGTTTCAGTATGCGTGTATAGCGTTCCATAACGGCTTCGGCCGTACGTCCGCGTTCCACTACATCGCGCTGGATTACACGAATCAGGCGTTCGTCGGGGTCGGCGTCTACAAATATCTTCAGGTCCATCATGCTTCGCAGCTTCTTGTCGCACAAGGCAAGGATGCCTTCAATGATGATGACTTCCCGGGGCTCGATATGGATGGTTTCGGGCTGCCGGGTACACGTCAGGTATGAGTAGGTGGGCTGTTCTATGCTTCTTCCTTCGCGCAGCATGGCGACATGCCTGGAAAGAAGGCTCCACTCGAAAGCGTCGGGGTGGTCGAAGTTGATGTTCTGCCGTTCTTCCACGGGCACATGGCTGCTGTCCTTGTAGTAAGAGTCTTGTGGCAACAATACCACTTCACCAGCCGGCAGGCTTTCAATGATTTTACGTACGACGGTGGTTTTTCCCGAGCCAGTTCCGCCTGCAATTCCTATTATTAACATCCGTTTAAGTGTATATTTAAAACAAAACGAGTATTTTTGCAGTTGTTAAAACAGCCGCTTAGGCTGACAAATATAGTGATAAATCATTAAAATTGCAAAGTTATGGTAAAGCACATTGTATTATTTAAGTTAAAAGATGAGGCACCGGCTGACGAAAGTTGGCTGCGATGAACAGTTTCAAGGCAGCTATCGAAGCGCTTCCGGCTAAAATATCCGTTATCCGCAAGATTGAAGTCGGATTGAACATCAATCCTGCCGAGGCTTGGAGCATCGCTCTTTACAGTGAGTTCGATACGTTGGATGACGTGAAATACTATGCTACCCATCCCGACCATGTAGCTGCCGGCAAGCTTATCGCTGCTGTGAAAGAGAGCCGTGCCTGCGTGGACTACGAGATAATTGAAAATTAAAAATTAAATCAGAGAACATGAAGAAATTACTGTTCCCTTTCGTTCTGTTGCTCTTCGCTGTGGCGGTGCAGGCACAGATACAAGACCCCGTCAAGTTCAATTCCGAACTGAAGATTTTGGCTGCCGATGAAGCGGAGGTCGTTTTTACGGCTGCTATTGACAAGGGCTGGCATGTCTATTCCACCGACTTGGGCGATGGAGGGCCTATCTCGGCGACTTTCAATGTGGAGAAAATCTCCGGAGCGGAAGTGGTGGGCAAACTGAAGCCCGTAGGCAAGGAAATCTCTACTTTCGACAAGTTGTTCGAAATGAAGGTGCGCTATTTTGAGAATACGGCGCAATTTGTGCAGAAGCTGAAGTTGACGGGTGGCGCTTATCAGATAGAAGGCTATCTGGAATATGGCGCTTGCAACGATGAAAACTGCCTGCCGCCCACACAAGTTCCTTTCAAGTTCTCCGGCAAGGCAGAAGGGGCTGCCAAAGAAGCTGCCGCCGCTGCCGCTGAAACGAAAGCCGAAGAACAGCCCGCAAAGCAGGAGACTGTCTCCGGCACGGCTCCCGTGGCTGCCATCGGCGGTGCGGACGGGCCGACGGAAATCAAGGTGGCGGACAAGGTGGACCTATGGAAGCCGGTCATCAGTGAACTGAATTCTTTGGGCGAAACCACTTCGCAGGAAGACATGTCCTGGATTTATATTTTCATTACGGGATTTGCCGGCGGGCTGCTGGCGCTCTTCACCCCCTGTGTATGGCCCATCATCCCGATGACGGTCAGCTTCTTCTTGAAGCGTAGCAAGGATAAGAAGAAAGGCATCCGTGATGCATGGACGTATGGTGCTTCCATCGTAGTGATTTATGTGACGCTCGGACTGGCCATTACGCTGATTTTCGGAGCCAGCGCACTGAACGCACTCTCTACGAATGCAGTATTCAATATCCTTTTCTGCCTGATGTTGGTTGTGTTTGCAGCTTCCTTCTTCGGAGCGTTCGAAATAACGTTGCCCTCCAAATGGAGTACGGCCGTAGACAGTAAGGCTGAGGCCACAAGTGGTCTGCTCAGCATCTTCTTGATGGCGTTTACCTTGTCGCTGGTATCTTTCTCCTGCACGGGACCTATTATTGGATTCCTGCTGGTTCAGGTTTCCACGACGGGCAGCGTGGTAGCTCCCGCTATTGGCATGCTGGGCTTTGCCATTGCATTGGCATTGCCTTTCACGCTGTTTGCCTTATTCCCGTCCTGGTTGAAGTCCATGCCCAAATCCGGCGGATGGATGAATGTCATCAAGGTGACGCTTGGCTTCCTGGAGCTGGCTTTCGCTCTGAAGTTCCTCTCTGTAGCCGACCTGGCTTATGGCTGGCGCATCCTCGACCGTGAAACGTTCCTGGCATTGTGGATTGTTCTGTTTGCTTTACTGGGCTTCTACCTGTTGGGTAAGATCAAGTTCCCGCACGATGATGACGATTCAAAGGTTAGTGTACCCCGTTTCTTTATGGCGTTGGCCTCACTGGCATTTGCGGTGTATATGGTTCCCGGTTTGTGGGGTGCTCCGTTGAAGGCGGTTAGTGCTTTTGCACCGCCTATGCAGACTCAGGACTTCAACCTCTATAATAATGAAGTGCATGCCAAGTTCGATGATTACGATCTGGGTATGGAGTATGCCCGTCAGCATGGCAAACCCGTAATGCTCGACTTCACCGGGTATGGTTGTGTAAACTGCCGTAAGATGGAACTTGCCGTATGGACAGACTCTAAGGTAAGTGACATTATCAACAACGAAGAAAGAATGTATGGATTACAGCTTGTCTCCAGAAATGAGAGTCCGCAAGTCAAGATAAAGTAAGCTATCAGAAACGGGTAATATTCTCCTGTCATTTTAGCAGGGAAGAATAGGAATGCTCCAAAAGCATACAGACCAAGACCTAGCAGAACACCTGCTTTATAAGAATATTTGCGGATGAACATGGCAGCCGGAAAAGCCATGGCAAAGTAGCCTCCATAAAAAGCGACTTGTACTAACGCTCCGTCGGTAGCACTCATCCTGAAGATTTTGGAGAATGCCTTTACCATTGGGTTGGTGATATCGTTTGCAAATCCCCATAACGCAAAACAAGAAGTGATGAGAATAAAAGGGATAAGATAATTGATGCCATCTTTTGACAGGATGGACTGTTTGATGTGTTTCATGGTTCTTTTGGGATATTTTTAGGTATTATATAAATGGAACATTCTCTCCATTGGTTTCCATTTTTCCGCGGAACTCATTCCGGGAGCGGCTTGTTGGAAGATAGCCATGTATTCCTCCCATTCCTGTTGGCGGGGAAGAGTATTCAGGCGTGCCATTGCTGTGTCCCAGTCGAAGTCAACGGGAGTTTCGACAATCATAAACAAGCGTGTGCCAAGAATATAGATTTCCATTTCGAGGATGCCTACTTCCCGGATACCTGCAAGGATTTCAGGCCATGCCTCCGCTTGACTATGTCTTTTACGATATTCGGCAATCAATTCCGGAGAATCGCGTAAGTCAAGAGTCTGACAATATCTTTTGACTGGGACGCTGTAAGATTGGACCTGATAACCGGTTTTAGGTGTTTCCATATACTTTTATTTTTTAGGATAATATACTTGAGGTGTGACACTTCGGCTTACAATCTCTCTTAATTCCCGGAGGTCGGAAATTTCTCCCTTAGCCATTGCCTGTGTCAGAATATTACCTATGGCAGTAGCCTCGACAGGACCGGCGTAAACAGGGATATTGAGTGCATCGGCTGTAAGCTGGTTGAGTAATTTATTCTGCGAACCTCCTCCAATGATGTTTAATTGGCGGATCGGGGAGGGGAGACAATGGTTAAGCTTTTCTACTGCCTGTTGGTATTTGAATGCTAATGATTGGAGTACACATTTAACGGTTTCCGCTTTGCTTTGAGGTATGTGCAGAGAGTGATCCCGGCAATAATTCATAAGAGCAGTCTCCATATTTTCCGGATTCATGAATTCCGGAGCGTCAACAGGGATGATTGTATCAGTTTCCACTTCGGCAGCTTGTGGTATGATTGTATCATAATGTTGTTCTTCTCCACGTGCTTTCCATTCACTCATCAAGCGTTGTAGAATCCATAGTCCTGTGATATTTTGCAGGAAGCGGATGCGACCTCCAACACCTCCTTCATTGGTGAATTCGGCTTTCCGTGCTTCTTCTGTCAATATCGGTTCATTGACTTCAACGCCCAAAAGCGACCACGTACCGGAACTTAGAAAAGCGATAGGAGTTTTTGTCGCCGGAACGGCTGCAACGGCACTGGCTGTGTCATGAGAACCTACGGCTATTACATCTACTGCACCCAGTCCGGTTTCCCGTGCAATATCCTCTTTTAAAGTACCTCTGATAGTTCCCGGTTGGATAATTTCACCAAACAGATGCTCGGGAAGTTCTAATGCACGAATTGTTTCTTGTGACCAGTTTCGTCGTTTTGCGTCAAGTAATTCCGAAGTGGAAGCGATGCAATATTCATTATTGGCTATTCCGGTCAGGAAGTAACTGAAAAGGTCGGGCATGAACAGAAGTTGGTGGGCAATCTCTAATTGGGGATCCCGGTTCTGTTTCATACTATAAAGTTGGAATAGCGTGTTGATAGCCATGACCTGTATTCCGGTAGTAGTATAGTGTTGCTGTTCATCCAGAACCTTGAATACCTTTGCCGGCATTCCGTCTGTTCTTGCATCCCGGTAACAGATAGGGTTACTTAGCAAATTTCCATTTTTATCAATCAATCCGAAATCTACGCCCCACGTGTCGATACCAATTCCCTTGACGGTATATCCTTTTTGGGCAGCCAGCTTCAGTCCGGTTTTCATGTCTTCGAATAGGGCAGGAAAATCCCAGTAGACATGATTTCCTAATTTTACCTGACGGTTGGAGAAGCGGTGAACTTCTTCCAGTTCCAGCTTTCCATGGAGAAGGGAGCCGGCGATAATTCGTCCGCTGCCTCCTCCAAAGTCTGCTGCTAAGTATGTGTTTTTAATGTTGTCTTTCATGGTATGGTATGTACGGATACTATTTTGTTTTCTTTCCTAATACGTAGATTTCCAGGTCTTCAATTTCTGCCGGTGTGAGCACTGAATAATCACCGCCGGACTGAACAATAATACGGCAAGCCATTTCGAAGAAGGTAGCTCGTTCGTACACTTGATTAAAGTCTTTTCCGCAGACAACTTGTCCGTGGTTGGTCAATAAGACGGAGTTGTGTTCCAACATGGCTTCAACTACTGCTTTGGCCAGTTCCGGTGAGCCGGGACGATAATACGGAATCACAGGTATTTCTGAACCTACATGGCAAGGAATTTCTGCTGTTACGTTGAAATTTGCCGGCTTGTTCTTCATGCAGGAGACAGCGGTGGCATATTCCGATTGGAAATGGAGAACGACATTGACGTCCAGACGTTCACGGAGAATACCCAAATGGAATGTACTTTCCATAGAGGGTTTTACACCATTAGTCGGTGTTCCGCTTGCTATATTGCAGATAGAGACTTTTTCTTTGCCAAGTGTGGGAACCCAGGAACCCGTACCGGAAATCAATGCTTCTTCGCCGATTCTCCAGGAAAGGTTACCGCTGCTGCAAAGCATAAGTTTTGCATCACCGTAGCGATGTGCTTGTTCAATGAACTGTTCGATATGTTCGTTAGTTATCATGATTGCAAAGATAAATTATTTATAATAATAGTAACTCAAAATAGGTTAGAAAAATGGGTATTTAGGGACATACTCCCCCGGTAAGGTTATACCGAAGGCATTCCATGATGCCGGGCGGAAAATCTTGTCGTCTTCTACATTATGCATGCATACCGGAATTCGAAGCATCGAAGCAAGAGTGATCAGGTTCTGGCCGATGTGACCGTAGCTGATTGCTCCGTGGTTAGCTCCCCAGTTGTTCATTACCGAATAGACATCACGGAATGCAGGTTTATCGCACAGGCGGGGTACAAACCAAGTAGTAGGCCATGTGGGTCTGTACGCATGTTCAGTACCTGATGGATTTCCGGATCAATATCTACTGTCCAGCCTTCTGCGAGTTGCAGTACTGGGCCTAAGCCTTTTACCAGATTAAGGCGCATCATGGTAACAGGCATTCCGCCTTTAGACAGGAAGTTGGACGAGAAGCCACCCCCACGGAAATAGTCGCGATCTGCCGGATACCAGGTCGTTGCTTTGAGGCAGTTCTTCTACATCAGTGTCAGTCAGGTTCCAAGGTTCTTTCATTACCGGATTGCCTGCTGCGTCCAATGATTGGCCGAACCGTCGAGAGTCGTTGCACCAGAATTGATAAGATGGATGATACCGTTTGCTTGCCAATCCGGTAAGTTCTTTGCCGGTGACACGTTTTACCGCTTCAGGACTCCAGTAAGTACGTACGTCAGAGAATATTTGAGCACGGTTGGTCAATAAGTGACCGAATAGCATGGCTACACCATTGCAAGCATCATTCTCGGTAGCCAGAACATATGCTTCACGAATACCATTCCAGTCAAAAGTGTGTTCAGTAAAGCTTCCGGGGATAGTCGCCATTAGGATAGAAGTCTGTCCATTGGCGTTGCCCCTGGAAGCCGGCTGCGATGGCATTATGGCCGATAGCTTCTTCCTTGAATCCCATTTCAAGCAGTTTCGGGTTTCCGACCATCAAGTCACGCATGATGATAGTCATTTTTACAATAAATTCCCAGTCGGCATCCTTCTGTTCACGGGTTTTGCGCTTTTCAGGACGGTTCTTAAAGTCTTCCCCTTCGTTGGGCTTGCAATATTTTTCAGTCCAGGCCATGGCCTTGGCGTATTCTTCATGGTCATAGATTCCTTCGTCCATGCGACGGATGATTTCTGTGAGGTCTATTGACTCATTACGCATTCCCAAATACTCTTGGAAGAAATCAGGATTAACGATAGAACCGGCAATTCCCATAGATACGCTACCCATTGACAGGTAAGATTTGCCTCTCATCGTAGCTACTGCCTGTGCAGCGCGTGCAAAACGAAGAATCTTTTCCGATACATCTTCGGGATTGCTATTATCGTCCAGATCTTGAACATCGTGTCCGTAGATACCGAATGCGGGCAGCCCTTTCTGTGCGTGTCCGGCTAGTACGGCAGCCAGGTAAACGGCTCCCGGACGTTCTGTGCCGTTGAATCCCCAGACTGCTTTCGGCCAGTGCGGGTGCATATCCATCGTTTCGGAGCCATAGCACCAGCAACTGGTGACGGTAATAGTGGAGCCGACACCTTCGCGTTCGAATTTCTCAGCACAAGCGGCGCTTTCAGCAACACGACCGATCGTGCTGTCTGCTATGACGCACTCCACGGGACTTCCATCACCGTTTTTCAGATTACTGCTAATTAGCTCGGCTACTGCTTTTGCCAGGTTCATTGTCTTTTCTTCAAGGCTTTCACGGACACCACCTTGGCGGCCGTCAATTGTGGGACGAATCCCGATTTTAGGATACTTTTTCATGGTTTCTTAATTTTTTTTATTTAGTAAATAACATCTGTGCTGAGCTGTGCTGATTGTGCGGCAAAAAAAATCAGAGTGACTTTCGAAGTCGCACTTCAGTAGGCATGTACTTTTGTATCGGGACATTGTTGAGTACGAAGTTTGCCGCTTCGTTTCCCATCATTTCCCAGTCAATACTCAATGAGGTAATTCCTTCGTCAATCACTTCGTAGGAAGGAATATCATTATACGCTAACAGACCGAAATCTTTTCCGCATTTCAGCCCTTCCAATCTTCCTTGTTTCACCACTTTTACTACATCTTGCTGTTTGATAGCAATGTATACAGTCCCTTTGCGGACCGTCAGGTTCTCGATATCTTCCTGTATTTCATGCAAGAAGCCTTCTTTTTCACAGAAACGTGTGAAATACTCCTTACTACTCTGAGGGTGTTTCAAACCTTTAGAAAACAGGAAAACGATTTGAAGATATTTCTGCATTCTTTCTTTTAGTGTAAATAATGCTAGATAGAATGAATCATCGAAATCCTGACAGATATACGAGTATTTATCTTTCTCAAATTTTCCGAAATCAAGGAGTAATAACCTGGAAGGATTGATTTTATTCAGAGCTGTGCTGAACTTTTCGTTATCGAAGTTCATCACTATATATTTTTTATACTTTCCTATGGATTCACGGATGATAGTATTGAAAAGCCGTTCATTGTATTGGTGGAATAACAAGTCTACTTTATAGTTGATAGGCAAATGTTTTATGAAACTATTGTATAAGGCCTCTTTGAAAGGAGTATATTCGTCAAGTAATAATAGGATATTGGTTACCTGACTGGTCACATAGTATCCTTTTCCCGGTGTAGAGTCTATCAGACCCCGTTCGCGTAAATCCAGAAAGGCTTTAAAAACAGTATCCCGTGATACTCCATATTGTGCACTTAACTGATTGATAGAAGGCAAGGAATCTCCCTCACGAAATTCTTTCATGGAGATTGCCTGGCTGAGCGTGTCTGCCAATTGTGTGACTTTGCTCGAGTGTTGGCCGAATGTTGCTTTCTTATCAGTTCGTCTCATCCTTATTTATTATTGATAACTGTGCTGAACTATGCTGATGCAAAGAAAGGAATTTTATTCTAAATAGGAGAAATAATTTACTATGTTTTATAGCATAAAGAGGATAATTTCACATGACGTAACATAGAATCTGCTATTTGTAGATTATCAGGTCTCTGTATAAAACCTCAGTTTCTCTCGTGTTGAAACAAAAAAATCCCCTCCGGCGAACCGGAGAGGATTTATAGCTTTTCCTTGTTTCTTGTTCGGAATCTGCCGAATTTATTCAGCAGCAGCTTCTGTTGCAGGAGCTTCTTCTGCCGGAGCAGCAGTTTCTTCTGCAGGTGCTTCAGCGGCAGCTTTTTCAGCAGCTTCAGCAGCTTTCTTTTCAGCGAGTGCTTTTGCTTTCACTTCGTTGATTTTCTTTTCTGCTTCCAGGCGTGCTTTGGCTTCAGCTTTCTTAGCTTCGTCTTGTTTAGCTTTCAAAGTAGCCAGACCTGACTGTTTGTTGCTTTTCCAAGCTTCGAATTTAGCTTCTGCTTCTGCTTCTCCAAATGCACCTTTTGCTACACCGCCAAGAAGATGTTTCTTCATGTATACACCTTCGCGAGAAAGGATGTTACGTACAGTGTCACTTGGTTGTGCACCTTTCAGTACCCAAGCCAATGCAGCGTCGAAATTCAAATCTACTGTAGCAGGATTGGTGTTAGGGTTGTAAGTACCAATCTTCTCAATAAATTTACCATCACGTGGTGCTCTGCTGTCTGCAATTACAATTGAATAGAACGCGTAACTTTTACGTCCGTGTCTCTGCAATCTGATTCTAGTTGCCATTTTTAATAATTGTTTTTAATTAATGATTTGAATTATGCTACTAACTCGTAATAGCGGGCGCAAAGATACGGCTTTTCTTTTGATTGACAAATATTTCTGTTCTTTTTCTTTATGAATACCGTTTCGGATAACGGAATAAGATAGCGAGCAGGGCGCAAGCTCCCATTGTAAACGGATAATAAAGATTGCCGATGATACTGATAGGAGAGATATTGGCTAATCCGGCAGCAATCAGCATTTGTGCCCCGTAAGGGATAATTCCCTGTATCAGACAGGAGAAAGTGTCGAGGATACTTGCAGTCTTTCGCCGGTCAAGGTGGAATTTCTGCGCAATGTCTTTGGCTATCGGTCCTGTTGTAATGATGGCTATTGTGTTGTTGGCGGTACATAAGTTGGCGATACTTACTAAAGCGGCAATACTTAGTTCCGCTCCCCGCTTTCCGTTGACGTGGAGGGTTAGTTTCCGGATAATAAAGTCAATACCACCATTGTAGCGGATTGTTTCAAGCATTCCTCCGGCCAGTAAAGTAATGATTATCAGTTCGCCCATGCCCGTAATGCCTGTTCCCATAGCTCCGAACCAGTCGAACACATCAATACTTCCGGTAGTAATACCGATAATACCACTTGTCAGGATACCTATGATTAATACGAGCATAACGTTCATTCCGGCAACGGCTGTTCCCAATACTACTATATAAGGTATAACTTTTATCCATTCGATAGTCTGTACTTGGGTGGGAGCAGTGATGGACAATCCCTGGAAAATATAAATACCCAGCACGATAATAGCTGCCGGGACGACAATCAGGGAATTTACCCTGAACTTATCACGCATCACACATTCCTGAGTTTTTGTTGAGGCGATTGTAGTGTCGGAGATAAACGATAAATTATCTCCGAAAAAAGACCCTCCGACAACAACTGCCACCATGAATGGGAGAGCAATCTCTGTCTTTTCGGCTAGTCCTACGGCAACAGGAGTGAGGGCAACGATTGTTCCTACACTGGTTCCTATGGATAGGGAGATGAAGCAGGCGGCTATAAATATTCCTGCTAACAGCAGATTGTCGGGAAGAATATGCAGAGTCAGGTTGACGGTGGCATCAATAGCACCCATTTGTTTGGCACTTTGCGCAAAGGCACCGGCGAGAATGAATATCCATATCATCAGGAGGATATTCTTATTGGCAGCTCCTACGGAGAATTGGTAAATCCGCTGGTCCAGTTTCAAGCCGCGCGTGATAGCAATCGCGT